>Ga0194120_10000551_pt1 | contig 70723 bp, 67 predicted proteins | sample TA2MahCa65mmetaG_FD_148642 | JGI IMG/M metagenome (GOLD analysis project Ga0194120, IMG submission 148642) | Freshwater microbial communities from Lake Tanganyika, Tanzania - TA2015019 Mahale Deep Cast 65m | ecosystem: Environmental > Aquatic > Freshwater > Lake | place: Tanzania: Lake...
GGAGGCCGCCGAACGATCGAGACCGACGAACTCCCAATCGGGGAACTCGCGGGCATAGAACGTCGTAAGAATGCCGACTCCACAGCCGAAATCGAGCACACGCCTGGCACTGCCGACGCGACTCACCACTTGAACCCCAATCGCAGCATAGTAATCGTATCGCTGACTGTACAAAACGGGAAGCACGGCCGGTTGGGCAGTCAGGTCGTAGAATGCTACGTCTTCGCAGCGATCGCCGCTTCGTTTTCGTTCGGCTTGCACGAGGAGCTGATTCAGATCCGCGCGGGACAGCTGCCGCTCTTGCCAGGCGAAATACTCGCGGTCGGTGGTGAATCGTCTGAGCCCCCACCAGGCGAGATGCTCATTGAGGGCCGCTCGTATCTCATCTGAAGGTGGAAACATAGGGCATATAGCATATGGCGTATGGCACGAACTGAATGAAGAGCAGATGGCGGGGGAAAACAGGCGGCGTGTAATCCTTGTTGTCCGTGCTATAGGCCATTCGCCATACGCTCCCCCTCTGCAAGATGCGTTTCACGGTCTCTTGAGCATGATCGCGTCGAAATATGTCTCCGGCACTGGGTGTGGCAATCGCAACTGTCCAGACCCGAACCCGACGTACTTCTCGCAGGTCAACTGTTCTAAGCCAATCGGTCCCTTCGCATGCAGGCGCGAGCCGCTGAGCCCGATATCGGCCCCCATGCCATAGCTCTCCCCCGCATTGAGCCTTGACGACGCGTTCACGAACACGGCTCCGGCATCGACTTCGCGTGTGAAGCGCATCGCCGATTCATACCGGGTCGTCGTGATGACGGCGGTCAGGCATGGCCCGTACTCCGCAATGTGGGACAGTGCTTCGTCCAGCCCTTCCACCATTTTCACGGCCAATACGGGCCCTTGGAACTGCGTGCGCCAATCGGTTTCCGTTGCCGGCACGATCGCGGTATGGCCGGTCATAGCCATCTGTCCCATCAGCGCGATCGTCTTGGGACACCCGCGCACCTCGATCTTGAATTGGTCCAGCAGCCGGTTGATCAATGGAGGTAAGAACTGCCGCCCGATGACCTGCTGTACCAAAAGGGTGTCGAGCGAGTTGGCGGCTCCCGGCGCTTGCACTTTGGAATTGATCACGACGTTCTGGGCCAGGGGGATATCCGTATCGTCATCGACGTACAGCTGGGTGAGCCCGCCGTCATGGCACAACACCGGCATCTTGGCCTGTTCCATGACTGTCTTACGAAGGCCGGACCCGCCTCGCGGGATGATGGCATCCAGACTCTTCGCCGACCGCATCAATTCAAGCGCGAGCTCCTTCTCAGGGCGATCGATCACAATCCAGGCGCCGGCCGGTACGCCGCACTGTGCCACCGCTTCCCGCAGAGATCGTTCAATTGCCTGGTGCGTCACACTCCATTCAGACGCGCCACGAAACACACAGAGGTTGCCCGACTTCACGCAGAGCGCGATTGATTCCACGGTCACCAGAGGAGTCAACTCAGAAATGACCCCGATCACCCCGATGGGCACCCGCACCCGTTCCACCTGAAATCCATCCGGCCGTTCCCATCTGGCGGTCACGGCGCCGACCGGATCGGGCAAATCGGCAATCACCCGAAGCCGTTCAGCCATCTCTTTTATGGAGTCGGCCGTCATTCGCACACGCGCGACGGCGGCTTTCATCCGGTCCTTCTTCACATCGCCTTCAAAGGACTTTCCGACTGCATCGACGTCTTTCCCATTGGCCGCCAGAATGGCGCCGCCATCGGCCTCCAGCCGCTCCGCCATCGCCCGCAAAGCCTTATCTTTGGCCGGTCCAGACAGCAGGGCCAACTGCCGCGCGATGCTCCGCGAATCTTTCAGCAACTTCTCGAGATACAATTTCACCGGAACGTCCGGCATCCCTCACCCCCGTATTGCGTGAAACGTGACGCGTGTCTCGTCAAGAGGCGCATGACTGGCGACGCGGGCCTCACAAACGACGCAGGGCCGGACTATACCACGCGATTTTTTCAGCAGTAAAGGCGACGAGACCGGTGAATACTCACTGTACAATCTCACTGGTGACCGGCAGCGACAGTAGAAACTCAGGAATCATGCGGGCTAGAATGCCTCCCCGTGACACAGGACGACGCGCGCGCGCAATACAACTATTTGATGACGCTTTGCATCAGACGCGAAGAGGCCTTCGGCCCCCTCGCGCTGGCATTTCTCCGGGAGCCCGGCTTTGACCGGCTGGGCCTGACGGCGGAGGAGCAGTTCAATCTCTATATGGCCACGGCGGACGCCTTTGCCGCCGAACCGAAACGCTACGCCGCCAAGCTTGAATGTTTGCAGAAAGCCATCGAGATCCTCCCTCGCACAACGTTCCAGGACCCCGAGTTAACTCGGCATCTCCACCAAGCCATTCAGAAGACCGAAGCGGAGCTTGAGATTTACACCCAGGCCATGAAGGTGGCTCGTCCTCCTTCTTTGGGAGGCCAACGCCTCTTTGTGGAAACAGAAGTACCGGAATATTTTCTCGACCTAGCCCAGAAACGCGCCGGCAGCTACTATCAAAACAAGTATCGAGTCTCCGCCGAGGCGAAGACCGCACAGCACTTCGGCGGTACGCATAGACGGTTTGACCCTGACAATCCGGCCATCCAACATGAATATCCCGGTGCCTGTGCCCCCTTTATGGCGGCGCGAGCACATGGGTTTCATCTGCTACTGCCATTCGATTTGAAGATCAGCCGCAAGCCGGATGATCCGCTCGACGGCGGGGTGAGAATCTTCTACGCCAAACTCGGCTATTCCTATCCGCTGCGCTACGACATGGGCAAACTCTGTGGCTACCACGATGGACGAATGCTCGATGTCGCCTTGGACGACCCGCATCTCCTGTTCGTCTCCGTGTCCGCCATCAAGGAACCAGAGTTTCGATTTATCCCGCAGGACCGGGAACCGGACATACCGGACGACTTGGCCTATCCCTTGGCCCTGTTGAAGACGGTCGGATCACTGGGGCCCTTCATCCAAGTGAGTTGCAAATTCAAGATTTGGTTCGATGCCTCAATGGTCTCGTTGCTGATCCAGGGTGCGCCGGACCTGGCCGACTACGGACTCAGCGGCGCCACGGGACTCATGACCCGCACCTATGCCTCCGACCGAGTCGAAGCCTACGCCGAATCCTCCCGCCAACCCTGGCAAGAAGGCTTGAGCTACAATTTCATCAACCTGCATCTGGGCTTGCTGCCCGGCATCGAAAGCGCCACTATTCCCTTCAACACGCCGATCTTTACCCTGTACCCGGTCCTGAACCGACAGACCTACACAATGCAAGAACGCCCGGAGGCTCTATGAATTCTGAACAGATCAAGCAACTCGGTCCGTTGGCAACGCTGGCTGGCGTATGGGAGGGAGATAAGGGGGCGGATGTCGCGCCGTCAGACGATCGGGGAACGGAGCGAAACGCGTTTCGCGAGCGGATTACCTTTGAGCCGATCAGCCCCGTGCGCAATCACGAGCAGGTCTTACATGGCTTGCGCTACGCCACGGTGGCGCGGCGAATCGGTGAAACCGATCCCTTCCATGAAGAAGTGGGCTACTGGCTCTGGGATCCGGGAGAGCGTCAAGTTTTGCGCTGCTTCATCGTGCCGCGCGGAGTAGCAGTGATTGCCGGCGGCACGGCGGAAACGACGGCTACACGCTTTACCCTGCTGGCGGAGGCGGGGTCGGAGACCTATGGGATTTGCTCGAACCGGTTTCTCGACAAAGAGTTTAAGACCGTGCGGTACGAGTTGACCGTAACTCTCCTGGACCAAAACCGCTTCCACTACAAAGAGGACACCCAACTCCGCATGCCGGGAAAGCCTGATCTGTTTCACCACACCGACGAGAACACGCTCACGCGGGTAACAGGCTAGTGCACATGCATCTCACTACTGTTTCTAGTTGTGACTGGGCCCCCTATTCGGCACCATTTGCTCCTTCCGCCTAGCCAGCACACCAGCCAGCCAGGCCCAAAGGAGCATCAACGGTACCAACGCCCACGCGATGTGGGTGGTCGTCGCCCCTAGCGCTTTCACGCCCGTAATCAGCCACGCGGTCGATGCGTCGCCGCCACGTGAGACAGCTGTGTCGATAAAGTTCTTCGCCTTGTACTTCTCTTCGCGAGTCAGGACGGTAAACAGGACTTCGCGCGACGGTTTGGACAAGGCATACTCCCCCACCCTGCGCAGAACCGAGAAGACAACATAGACGGCCAGTGTCGGCCAGAGGGCGATGCCCAAGAATCCCGCCACACTGATCGCGGGAAGAAACACGAGACCTGCCACCAGACCAAGCCTGCGAATGACCCGATTCGTCATGAAGAGCTGAGTCAGCCACGTCAATGAACTGGTTACAAAATCGAGAGTGGAAAAGAAACGGGTGCGCGCTTCCGGTTGATCGAGATATTCCGAGACCAGACGGGTCTGCTCAAGGTAAAGAAACGTGGCCGTCATCGTGAGCAGCGCCAGGTACCCACAGATCCCCAGCAAATAGGGCGATGCACAGGTCAGCCGCACTCCCGCCAGAAAGCTCCCCTTGAGGGGATCGCCTGGATGAGGTTGATGGTGCGCAGACCGTTCTCCGCCCCATCGCTCAAGTCGGGTAATGCAGCCCAGGCACAGCACGAGGAAGACCGCCGAGGCCAGCATCAGCACCGGGATCGGGAGCACGAACGTCAACCCCGTGGTAAGGAGAGGACCGAGCAACGCGCCGCTGCTCCCTCCCGCGGCAATGATCCCGAACAACCGCGCCCCCTGCTCCGGCGAAAACAGATCGTCCATGAAACTCCAAAACACGGAGACCACGAACAGATTGAACACCGACAGCCACACAAAAAAACCACGGGCGATCCATTCGGGAGAGACATGACTGGTCATCAAGGCATAGAACGCCAGCAGATTGGTGATGAAGAAGGCATAGACCGTCAACAACAGCCGATACCGTGAACAGCGCGCGGACACCCATCCAAAAAGCGGGGTCGCCGCCAACATGGTCAGGAAGGTCCCCGTCATCATCCAGGGAAGATTCTGGATGCCGCCTTCGATGGCCATTTCATCTCGAACAGGACGGAGGATGGAATAGCCGCAGAGGAGACAGAAAAAATAGGCGAAGGCCCAGGCCAAGGGGACGACTTCTTCCCGCTTGGCTCCCAGAAAGACGGCACACCGGGTAATGACAGCGTGATCCGGTTCAGCCATGAAAACGGAGTGTACCAGGTATGACTTCACCTGCCACGGGAATAATCTGCTAGAATGCGCCCGGCCAATCGTAGGCTTCTAGGGACATCCGCGCATGATCGACCTTCGCAGCGATACGGTCACCGTGCCCACCGATGGGATGAGAAAAGCCATGGCCCGCGCCGCGGTGGGTGACGACGTGTACGGAGAAGATCCTACCGTCAACAGGCTGCAAGACATGGTGGCCTCCCTACTCGGCAAGCGCTTTGCCCTCTTCGTTCCCTCCGGCACCATGGCAAACCAGCTCGCGATCCGGTCGCAAACCCAGCCGGGCCAGGAAGTGATTGTCGAAGGGACCAGCCACATTATCCGATACGAGCAGGGGGCTGCCGGTGCGCTCGCGGGCGTACAGCTCCATTGGGTGCCGGGCGAACGGGGCATCATGAACGCGGAGCAGGTCGAGACCGCGATCAGACCCAAGGATCCCCATAGTATCCCCACGGCACTCATCTGCCTGGAAAACACACACAACGCCGGCGGCGGAACCATCTATCCCCTCTCGACGATCGAAAAGATTCGGACCGTTGCCGTCAAACACGGCATTCCGATGCATCTTGACGGCGCCCGGCTGATGAATGCCGTGGCCGCCACGACACTGCCTCCCGCTGCCTATGCCCAGCACTTTGAAACCGTGTCCATGTGCCTCTCCAAAGGCCTCGGCGCGCCGGTAGGATCGTTACTCGTTTCCAGCGATCAGCAAATCATCGATCGTGTCCGACGCTTTCGGCGCATGTACGGAGGCGCCATGCGGCAAGCGGGCATCCTCGCCGCCGCAGGCATCTACGCGCTGGAACACCACATCACACGCCTGACGGAAGACCACACGCACGCAAAGAAACTGGCCCGCCAGCTTCAGCAAATCCCGTCGGTCCTGGTGACGCCGCAACATGTCGAAACCAATATCGTGATCTTTCAGATCAACGACCAGCGGCGTTCGCCCGCCGAAATCGTCGCCGCGTTGAAACAAGAAGGCGTGCTCGTCAACGCGATCGGTGGGGCGAGTTACCGAGCCGTCACTCACCTCAATATCTCCTCGAAACAGATCGACGAAGCCGGCGCCGTGTTCGCCCGTGTGCTCATCTCGTAGCCCCCTCGCACGCACTCTGTCGCATTGACACCACTGGCCACCCCACATAGAATGCCCGCGACTGATCGAAAGGGAACGCCATGTCTCTACAAGTGGTCACGTTTCAGCACATCAGCAAGATTCTCGACGTCACCGATGCGCTCGGACTGAATCGAGAGTGGGTGGAAATCCCCTTGTCTCCGGAAGATCCAGGGGTGGTTCGCCGATTGGCCAATGGCAAACTCGAAATCGTCGTGGATGCGGAACAGCCGTTCGACCAATGGCTCATTAGCCTTCCCGGCCTCATTCAACACACCCAGGTCTCGTGATGGATTCGAACTCAACCGCCAGCCTGCCCACACGCGAGGAACTCAACGCTGAACTCATCGCCGTACCGGAACCGCCGGAGCAACCGGAAACGCCGCCGCCCCCTGGTTTCGAAGACGGTCTCGACGTGGCCCTGCGGCACGTGAAGGGCCGGCGCGGCGGCGATTTGGTCGGCATCATCCTGGTGGGGTCTGGCGCACGGCGCGCCATCACGCCCCATAGCGATGTCGATCTGATCGCTCTGGTGAAAGGCGACATCGACGGCCATGAAATCCTTCGAGTCGGCGAACGTCTCCTGGACATCCGCTACCATGGCTACAGGTCCGTTGAAGACGAACTTGCCCATTCACTCCGGCTCCCGTCGCTCCTCCGCAAAGGACGTGTCCTGTTCGACCATGAGGGGGTTACCGCGCAGTTACTCGAAAAGGCCAACCAGCGTTTTCGCCAAGGCCCCCAACCGGCCTCGATCAACGAACAAATTCGCCTGAAAGCCTCCTGTTATCACTGGCTGGGCAAGGCAGAAGACCTCACGGACAAACCAGGCACCGCCCAATACCTGCTGACCCTGTTCTATGAGGATTGCATCCTGGCATTCTTCAGGCTGGGAGGCTATTGGCTGACGGCTCCGGTAGACGTTCACCGGTTCATGTTTTCTCGCGAACCGGCGCTTGCCGACCTGGCCGGTCAGTACCTCAATGCCACGACCCTGACCGACCGGCTCAACTTTGGCCGGCAATTTGCCGATCTCCTCTTCAAGGACATCCCAAACCCCGCTCGCATTGACTGAGGGGGCTGGATCGGTCCGACCCGTGTATAACCCGGGGAACGAGTTCGACCAGGCACACGATTCACGGAGCATGCGACCGGCCAGACTGTCGCCGGCCGGCATGTCTCCATCACATTGGTCTACACACCAAGGAGCCGTTATGGAGCTGGGATTTATCGGGCTTGGCAAAATGGGCATGAACATGGTCACCCGTCTGCGTCGGGACCAGCACCGGGTGGTGGTCTTCGACCGTTCGACCGATCTCGTCAAGCAGGCGGAGGGCCAAGGCTGTATCACCGCATCGTCGTTGACCGATCTGGTCAGCAAACTCAGTGCGCCTCGCGCAGTCTGGATCATGGTGCCCTCCGGTGCCCCAACGGAAGAAACCGTCCAGGCGGTCGCGGCCCTGCTGAAGCCGGGCGACACCATCATCGACGGCGGAAACACCCGGTTTCACGATGATGTACGGCGCGCCGCCGAGCTCAAGAAGTCAGGCCTTTATTATGTCGACGCCGGCACGAGCGGCGGCATCTGGGGTCTGAAAATCGGGTACTGCCTGATGGTCGGGGGCGACGAGGCGCCGGTGAAACGGCTGGAGCCGGTGTTCAAGACCCTGGCGCCGGAACAGGGCTGGGCCCACGTCGGTGCCGTCGGCGCCGGACACTACGTGAAGATGGTCCACAATGGGATCGAGTACAGCATGATGCAAGGCTATGCCGAAGGTTTCGAATTGATGTCGAAGAGCGAATACAAACTCGATCTGGCGCGCATCGCCGACCTCTGGATGCACGGCAGCGTCGTCCGCTCGTGGCTACTCGAGCTGGCGGCCGGCGCGCTCAAAGACGATCAAAAACTGGAAAAATTGAAAGGGTACGTGCAAGATTCCGGTGAGGGTCGTTGGATGATCGCAGATGCGATTGAAAAAGATGTGCCCGTACCAACGCTCACGACGGCGCTTTTCACCCGATTCCGATCGAGGCAGGACGAGTCATTCGCGGAAAAGATGCTGGCGGCGTTGCGAAACGCATTTGGCGGCCATTCCGTCAGACGATAGTCACACATCAACTTCACTAGGACACAACGATGGCCCCGACGAGTCAACGAGTCGATATTACTCCCGCGCAGGAAACTCTGTCCCCCGTTGAGCCCTGCACCGTCGTCATTTTCGGCGGATCGGGCGACCTGGCGCGCCGCCGTCTGATTCCAGCTCTGTATAATCTGCTTCTCGACGGATTGCTGCCCTCGAACTACGTCGTGCTGGGCTTGGGCCGGACCGCCATGAGCGATGAAGAATTCCGTGCCTCCGTGCGGGACGGCGTCGTCAAGCATTCCCGGCAGGCCTTGATTGAGGACACGTGGAACTCCTTTGCCCGGCATGTGTTCTATTTGGCCGGCGAAAATGACGATCCCCAGACCTATACCAGACTTAAAGCGCGTGCTGAAGAGCTCGAGCGCTCGTTTCAACTGCCCGGAAACCGCATTTTCTATCTCAGCATTCCGCCCAGCTCGTTCACCCCGGTCTGTGAAGGATTGGCCGGTTCAGGGCTGGCCGGAGCGCCTGCCACCCGTTCGCCCTATGCCCGCATCATTGTCGAAAAACCGGTCGGCCGCGATCTCGCGTCCGCGCAGGCGATCAACAGGGTCACGGGACACGTCTTCGATGAGTCGCAAATCTTCCGCATTGATCATTATCTGGGCAAGGAAACCGTCCAAAATCTGATGGTCGTGCGGTTTGCCAACAGCATTTTTGAGCCGATCTGGAACCACAAGTACATCGATCATGTCCAGATCACCGTCAGCGAGGCGGAAGGGGTCGGCACTCGCGCCACCTACTATGAAGAGGCCGGCGCCTTGCGTGACATGGTGCAGAATCACATGCTGCAACTGCTCTGCTTGGTTGCCATGGAGCCGCCCTACTCACTCGACCCCGACGTCGTGCGGAATTCCAAAATGGAAGTGCTCCGTTGCCTACGGCCGATTACCGCCAAGGACGTAGAAGAGTTCACTGTGCGGGCGCAGTACACGGAAGGCACCGCGCACGGAAAACCGGTGCCGGGCTATCGGCGCGAGAAGGGGGTCAAGCCCGACTCGACCACTGAAACCTATGTCGCGTTGAAATGTTTCGTGGAGAACTGGCGGTGGTCCGGCGTACCGTTTTATTTGCGGACGGGCAAAGCCCTTCCATTGCGGGCCAGCGAAGTCGCGGTGCAATTCAAAGACATTCCACAGATCCTCTTCAATGCCAATTCACAGATGCCGCAAGCCCCGAACGTGCTGACCTTGAGAATTCAGCCGGAAGAAGGGCTGTCGCTTCGCATCGTCTCCCGCGTGCCGGGCACCAGAGCGCAAACCCATCCTGTTGAGATGAACTTCAAGTATGGAGAAGTCTTCGGCCGCCCGTCACCGGAAGCCTATGAACGCCTCTTGCTCGACGTCATGGCAGGGGATGCGTCCCGGTTCATGCGGCGCGACGCCGTGGAAGCATCCTGGGCCTGGATCACCCAGATCCTCGACGCGTGGGAGAAACTGGGACAACGCTGGCTCCCAGAATATCAGGCCGGAACATGGGGGCCGGTCGAAGCGGATCGTTTGATTCAACACGACGGCCGCACCTGGCGAGTGCTGTAGCACCCACCTGTGCGCATTTTGGTTTGCCTGACCCCCTCTCCTGATGTTCTCAGCTGACATCCAGCTTCTTGGTCACAGCACCATGGGTCTGCCCCTGGGAATCAGGCGCAAGATCATCAACCGGGACGTTCAGTTCGCGCTTCACCTGCTTCACGATTTCGTCCCGTTTTCCCACCCCTCCAATGAACGTCTGAAAGTGCCCGTTTCGATAGAATGCGAGCGCGGGGAGCGAGGTGACGTCCAGCTCTGCCGGGATTTGCGGATTCTCCTCCACATTCATCGTGAGGACGAGCAGATGTAGGCCAAACTCTTCCTGCACCTGCTCCAGTTCGATGGCTAATGCCTGGCAATGGCCACAGCCCGGCTTCCAGAATTCGACAAGGACAGGCACCACACTCGCTTCGACCACACGATCAAACTGCCGATCGGTGATCGGTTGCAGTCCAGCCCTCACGATCGCAGACCTTGGGACAGGAGAGGTGTCAGCACCAGGGCGACCTGCTCCGCGAACAGGCGATATCCCGCGGTCGTCAGATGCAGCCCGTCATTGGAATACCTCGCGGCCAGTTGGTTGGTGTCCGGATCGGCCGTGGCGTGAAACAGATCGACGCAGGCCACGCGCTTCGCCGCCGCGTACTCACGAATCAGCTGGTTCAACCGTCCCCGCTGAGCCAGATGCCCGGCCACCCATTCACGCCCTTCCCGGCTCTCTTGGCTGTCTTCTATTCGGAGCGAGGGAACGGTCACGGGAATTGGGATGCCACCGCCCGCAAATGTCTGTTCGTAGAGCTTGACCAGGTTGCGCATGACGTCCTCGGGCGCTCCATTCCATCCGAGATCATTCGTCCCCCCCAAGATCGATACGTACCCTGGCTTGTGATCCACTACATCGCGACGGAATCGCATCACCATCTCGCCGGTTAGTTCGCCGCAGACGCCACTGGTCCGAACCTGCGCTGATCCACCAAGGAAATCTTGCAGATACTGCCCATACGGCGTCTCCTGTCCTGTTGGATTCGCAGCAGTTGGCGACTGAAATCCCGCCGTGAGACTGTCGCCAAAACATATGATCAGCACAGATCGGGCCATCGCATATCCTCCGCGTCTTCTCATCTGGACGGGAACGCCTCGGACCCTCTTTCGCGACCGGAATTGTACCGGTACCATCGAGCTCCGGCAATGTCCATCTTCACCCGCCTCCGCAGGAAGCCGCGGCTGCCCGTCCTCCGCAGTAGTCTGCTACGGAGGATGGATCAAGCCGTGGGGCTCCACCGGAGCGATCGTCGTGGAGAACCGCGATTTTCTTGACGAATCACGGATCTCCCGGTAGGTGTAACTCCATGACCGATCTCAAGACCGCACAGGACATGATGGCCGCGGCCGTGGCAGCAAAAGGCACGGAGGATCCAGAAACCGCATCTGTCAGACGCATCCTCAAACTGTTGGAGAAGACAGCAAAGTCCAACCGGACCTATGGGACCACCAACCCCGTAGCCCAAAAGTTTTCGCAACAGCTGTTCGAAGAATTGACCGTCCACCTCAATACCTGCTCAAAGCTCACAATTTTCATCCAACGATCGGAGCTGGTCTTCAACGACACCATCGTGCTCCAAGCCGACAAAGACAGCAGCAGCGAAGGGGTTGGCTTCAAACTCTATGCGGACGGCATTCGGGAATTCTCGATCCATCAAGGCCTCAGCCGCGAGGATTTGACGTTCTTTCTGGAGTCGCTCTGGGGCGGCACGGATCCGACCCAAGATGACGACGATATCGTCACCCGCTTATGGGCTCGCAATCTCTCGACCATTTCCATTGTGACCGCGGAAGAAATCGCTAAACACTCGATGGAGAGCATTGGGGCTCCCTCCGCCGAAGGAGGCATGAGTTCATCGGATGCGACGCTACGGGAACTGCTGGACCGGAACCGCAATCAAGGTGGCCGCACAGGCTCGGGAACAGGAGAGGGCACCAGCGCGCAGAACAAACGTCTTCAGTCAGGCCTCATCGGCTACGAAGTGACCGACGAAGAACTCGCCGCCCTGGCGAGCGAGATCGACGCTGAGAGCAAGCAGGACGACCTCCTGTACATCATGGATATGCTGACTGCCATCTTGGCGTACGAAACTTCTCCGGTTTTGCTGACTAAGCTGTTTACCGTCTGGGGCAGCATCGTAGGATCCCTGTTTCGTGATGGGAAATGGACTGTACTGGAACATGTCTTGAGTCTCCTCCATGAGACCGACGTCGTACGTCCGGATCTCAGCCAAGAACACAAGCAAGAGGTTGCGTCGCTCTTCTCGGGATTGGGCCGCACGGAACATATCAAGGCTATTGAAACATTTCTCAATAGTGCGCCCACCGCCCAAACGGAAGGGCTCTCGACCATCCTGCTTATGATGGGGGCGGACGCCGTCCCCCAGCTCTGCGCCCTGCTCGCCAAACTGGTGTCACCCGCGCACCAAGCCATCCTTTCAGACACGCTTCTCGTGTTGGCCAAAGACCGTCCTGAGCCGTTGCTCAAAGGCTTGATGGACCGCCGTCCGACCTATGTCCGCAACTTGCTCGCAATTCTCATGAAATGGAACGACCCTAAATTCGCCGAGGCAGTGGAAAAATTGACGCGCTACCCGGATCCGCATGTCCGGAAAGACGTCGTGCGCGCGATCAGCCTCTTCCGGCCGAACGGCAATGGCCTCAAGCTGATCTCGTTCATGGAGGATGGAGAGGAAAGCGTTCGCGTCGCCGCGTTGAAGCTCCTCGTGTCCGGACACTATACCGCCCCATTTTCCAGCTGGTCCCCGGCTCTGTCCGCGGACAACTTTTCGGAACGTCCGGTCAGCGAACGCCGGGCGGTCTTCCAGGCAATCCGAGCGACATGCGGCGACGAGGCAGTCTCCTATTGGGCGGGCCTCCTGACCGAATGGTCGTGGACGAATCGGAAAAAGAAAGAAGAGCTGGCCGTCTTGGCTGCAGAATCGCTGGGCAAGCTCGCGACTCCAGCCGCCGTGGCCGCGCTCGAATTGGGAAGCAAGAAAGGCGGTGCTGCCGTCCGCCAAGCGTGTGTCCATGCGCTGTCGCAAGCGCAGCGACAACAACAGGGGAAAGCCCAGACTGACCTGCCCCAATAAGGAGCATCAATGGTGAATGATTCCCGTTCGACCCACACGCCGGCCGCTGAAGACTATACGCAACCGATCCTGGCACATGAGAAATCGCTGTCCCAAAAAATCGGCCGAGGCTCCGAGGCCGGTGATATTCTGGACCAGCAGCTCGTGGTGTTGGGCTTCCAGCTTATCACCCAGCTGAACACACTGATCAAGACCTCCAAGATCCACGGGCGCACCAACGCCGCCCTCGACAAGCCGGTCGAAACCATGCTCACACTCATTCAGACGCTGGCCCATGACCGGCCGGCCACGTTGCGCCTCCAAAACGATTTTCTGTTTCTCTGGGACAGCCATCTCAAAGTCAGCGCGCAACAAATGCTGGTGGTCTCCAGTGTTATCGAAGCGATGGCCAAGTGGAAGATCGGCGGACTGACGTTTGCGTCGTCGGTTTCGTCCAAAGACCTGCGAGACTTCGCCTATCTCTTCGTCAGCCTCGATCCTGTCGCAAAGACGAGCGAGGATTTCCGGCAGGAACTGAAGACTATGGGCGTGACAACCATCGAAATTGAAGATCCGCGTATCCTCACCTTAAAAACGGACACGGGAGGATCGGACCTAAAAGGCCAGCACAAAGCGCGGTCGCGAAGCGCCTATGAGCAAGTATCCACTGCGGCGGGCTCCCTGACACAAGCGATGCGCGATGGCGGCACGATCAGCTTCAAACAGGCCAAGCGTGCCATTCAGAATATCATCGACCTCATGATGCAAGACGAGCCCGCCATGCTGGGCTTCGCCACCCTGCGCTGCCACGACCAATATACGCAGAAGCACTCCGTCAATGTCGCGCTCCTCTCGATTGCCCTTGCGAACCGAGCCGGCTACCCAAAAGTCGAATTGGCTGATCTCGGATTAGCGGCGCTCTTTCATGACATGGGAAAATCGTCTATCCCCCTCGACGTGCTGAATAAGCCGGGAGAATTTACCGAGGAGGAATGGGCCGCGATGCGCAGTCACCCGACAGAAGGGGTCTTGAGCCTCGCCCAGTTACGCGGCATCACCAATTTGCCGGCACGCATGGCTGCAGCCTCCTTCGAACACCACATGAATCTGGACTATTCCGGCTACCCGAAGCTGAAAACGCCGTGGAAGCTGTCGCTGACCGGGCGTGTGCTGATGATCGCGGACTGCTATGACGCCATGACCTCTTCCCGCGTCTATCGCCGTGAACCGATGGACCCGGCCAAAGTGCTGAGCATGATGTTTCAAAAGTCCGGGAAGAGTTTCGACCCCACCCTCCTCAAACTCTTCGTGACCTGTGTCGGCATCATCCCAATCGGTACGTTGGCGGAACTCACCACCGGAGAATTCGCGGTGGTCCTCAAGCCGGCGACCGACAAGGTGGACAGCGAACGACCGCTGGTGAAAGTGATCGCTGGCACGAACGGAGAGCCGGTCGACAACGGACCGGAACTGGACCTCACCGAGAAGGATGATACCGGAAACTACTGCCACAGCATTGTGCGGCTCATCGACAATACCGAACATCGGTTCGATACGAGCCGTTACTTTTCGTAACAAGCACGGCCCTACCCGTCACGATCATATCGCCCGCCCCATTGACTTGACAGTCCAAAACCTGATCCTCGACAATGCCCGCATGTTGGATCATATCTTCATTGAACGGCTGGAATTCCGCGGACGTTGCGGAGTGACTCCCGAGGAACGGGCTAAACCCCAGCCGCTGGCCATCGATCTTGAATTGCACGCCGAACTGGGGCGGGCCGGATTGTCGGACCACCTATCCCACACGATCGACTATGCCGCCGTAGCCACGCGTGTGGTACAGGTCGCCTCGGCCCACGAAGCCTGTCTCCTGGAAGCGATGGCTGAGCGGGTGTTGACCATGCTGTTCGACGATTTTCCGGTCGAACGGGTCACCCTCTGGATACGAAAACTCCATCCGCCGATCACGTCCGTCACCGGCTCCGTCGGCATCACGATCAACCGGACGAGACTGGCGCACAAGGTCAGACAGGCCGCTTCCCCTCCAGCGAATTTTCTTCTGCAGCAGCTGCACCGGCTGCCCAAGGGCAAGGCTCTCGACGTCGCAGCTGGGCGCGGCCGCCACTCGCTCTTTCTGGCCTCGAACGGTTTTCAGGTCGACGCCGTCGACCACGACGAGGGCGCGCTGGCCTACCTCTCCACATCAGCACAGGGCGATGCGTTCTCGGCCATTACCACACGGGCCGTAGATCTTGAACAGCCTACGCCGCATGAGCCACGCCTCGGAAAGAACGTCTACGACGTGATCCTGGTCTTCTTCTATCTTCATCGTCCACTGTTCCCTGCCATTATAGGAGCGTTGAGGCCCGGCGGAGTCTTGGTCTATGAAACATTTACCATCGACAATCACATTCAACACCGGCACCCGAAGCGGCGAGAATTTTGCCTGTCTTCCAATGAACTGCTGGGCCTGACCGCACCCCTCCACGTGCTGCACTACGACGAAGGAGCTCATGTGGATACGGATGGGTCTGACCGTGTCTATACCGCGCAACTCCTGGCATCTAAACCACTCTCCTCAGGAGCACCCGCATGAGCCGCGTGGATTTCCATCTGCACACCACCCATTCCGACGGAAGCTGCACACCAGCCGAAGTCATCGAGCTTGCCGCCAAAGCAGGCGTAACGGCTCTCGCCATTACCGACCATGACATTACAACGGGTATCCCCGAAGCCGCCGCAGCAGGGAAAGCCCGGGGAATCGAGATCATTCCCGGCATCGAGATCAGTTCTCTCCTGGGCGGCTCTGAATTGCACATGCTCGGCTACTTCCTCGACTATGAAGATGCCCGCCTGAACGACCGGCTGACGCGCCTCCGGGAAAGCCGGCATCGCCGCAATCCACAAATCATCGAACGCTTGCAGGCGGCTGGCATCGGCATCACCTATGATGAAGTCCGTGCCCTCGCGGGCACCGACTCCGTGGGACGGCCGCACATCGCGCGGGTCTTGATGGAGAAAGGAGTTGTATCTTCGGCCAAGGAGGCGTTCAACTTATGGCTGGCAGACGGACGGCCGGCCTATGTACCGCGCGAACTCCCGACACCGGCGGAAGCTATCCTTTGGATCAAGGAAGCGAAGGGTCTGGCCGTCCTGGCCCACCCAACCTGGGTGAAGACCACGGAGGGCACCTTGACGGATCTGGTCCGAAAACTCAAAGCCGACGGACTCGACGGAGTGGAAGTGCACTACAGCACCCACACCCCGAGGCAAACACGAGACTACCTGGCGCTGGCCAAGCAACAGGGCTTGCTGGTGACCGGCGGAAGCGACTTCCACGGCCTGACGAAACCCGACATCGACGTGGGGATCGGCAAAGGTTCGCTCCACGTTCCGAACTCACTGCTCGACACGATGAAACGCGCCGTGGCACGGCAATAGCCGCCGTTCGTGCGTCTTTCCAGCTATTCATTGACTCCCGTTCCCTATCCGCTAGACTTTCACCAGTCCTCAAGCCAGATCTCTATGACGACAACATCGCATTGGACGCTCCACTATGCCATTCTGGTCCTTGTGGTCCTCTTCGCAGGTCCACTATTGGGCAAACTCCAGCCAGTGGCGTCGATCCCCGTCACAATCTTCGGCTTAAACGCGCCCCAGACTGTCCGGCTAATTATCGAAGCAATCGGGCTCTCCGTTCTCTGCCTCTTCTCCATCCGCGCCTCCCTGCACATGCCCGATACGGGAGGTGGGTTCTCATTCATCAAGCGGCTCATTCTTCCAGTTACCGGCCTGTTCATCCTGATCGCAATGGACAAAACACTTCAGGCTGTGGGACTTTCCCTCATCGATCGTATCGGACCACAGAATTACGCCATCCTCTACACCGCTGCGCTCATCCTGACAGCCCTATGGACAACGGTTGCGTGGCTCTTGAATCGAGACTCGCTTGAGTGCTTTTTTTCGAGCCCTGCACCAAACAGCGAGTCCGCCGACTCAGCTATAGGCGGCGAAGACTCGCAGGAGACGGAGGCGCATGCCCATAGCGGTGACACAGACGCCGACACCGCCGTTCCAAAAGCCAAAGCAGACCAGCCGAGTACTCTGGGCCGATACCGCGTGCTCAAGGAATTGGGACGGGGAGCGATGGGCGTGGTGTACCTGGGAAAGGATCCCACGATTCAACGATTTGTCGCCATCAAGACGATGCGACTCCATGAAATCGACGACACGGACAAACTACAGGAAATACGAACCAGATTCTTCCGAGAAGCTGAATCGACCGGCCGGCTTTCCCATCCCAACATCGTCACCATTTACGATGCCGGGGAAGAAGACGATCTCGGATATATTGCGATGGAGATGCTGCAAGGAACAACCCTGAAAGCGTGGACTCGCCCATCGTCCCTGCTTCCCGTCGATACGCTGCTCCCCATTCTCGCGACCGTCGCCGACGCGTTGGACTATGCTCACCAGCAAGGCGTGGTGCATCGCGACATCAAGCCGGCCAACATCATGCTGACGAACAATCAGATCGTAAAGGTCATGGACTTCGGCATCGCCACGCTGGCGTCTTCGTCACGAACCAAGTCAGAGATGGTGATGGGCACGCCCACCTACATGTCGCCGGAACAGATCGCGGGGAAAAAAGTGGACGGACGCTCAGATATTTATTCGCTCGGCGTCGTCATGTTCGAACTGTTGACAGGCCATACACCCTTCCGGGCGGACAATGTGTCCGCGTTGCTGTATGCCGTCACCCATACGCCGCCTCTCCGACTGTCCACACTCCGCCCCGACCTGCCTCCCGCCGCGCAAACTATCTTGGATTGTGCGCTGCAAAAAGACCCTGTGCATCGGTATCGACGAGCCGGGGAATTCGCCGAAGAACTCCGCAGTTGTTTTAAAAGGCTGGCCGCGTAAGGCAGGCTAGTTGCGTAGCTGAATCTGGCCTTTGGGAAGGCTTTGGTAACACCCAACCGATAAATCCTGTTCGCGGGCTTGCAAGCAGGCGAGAAGACTCCCATCCTCTGCAGCGACTCCCTGGCAAACCTGTTTCACATCCTCAGCGCAGGCAGTCTTGCACCCCTCAAGTTCCTTCCATCGCACTATCCGCTTCTGGGCAAGGGCTTGGCATGGGGCAGTAAATTTATTCACTCGCCGCACCAGACACTGGTACCGCTCCTCCTGTGTCAATGCGTCGGGACAGGCTTCCTGCAACTCCGCAGCACATTTCACCTCGGCAACTTGTCCGGCACGCACCGTCCGAGACATGAGATGTCCGCCAGCCGCCTTCGACACCGGTTCTTTTCCTTCTTTTCCCGACCGACTTGGAGCATCGGGAACATGCGGTGAAACTCCAGGAATCGTCAAATCCAATTCCGGCACCGCCGGTGCAATCGGACCACGCCCTTGTTCCGATTGCAACTCTTCCCAGGATGGCAAATTCGCCCATACGACACTCCAAACGAGCGCCAACCCAACGGCTGATGCCAGGGCCGCGAGCGATTTCCCGGATGCCCCTTGTTCTCGTCGCTTGTTCATCACCGCCGAGAATAAAACAAGGCGGCATGAAAATCACTGAATCGCGTGTTTTGCGCAACAGGATCCGGACAGGCGCATGCGCCTCTTCGGTCATCTGCAGGGATATGGTCTCGGAGATTAATTATCGGATGCTTCGACGATATGATTCTCGAATCTGGTACATCCTTCGGCCAGCAAGCGGTTGGTCAACATCTCCCCTGGCCATTCGATTGGGAGATCGGCCGTGAACACCCAGACGTCGGGAGAGGTCCAGGCCGGCCCATGTTCGTCCGGCAATTCAGGATCAAACAGGTCGGTCCATACCGGCATATACACGCCATTACCGCATTGCGTGTGCAGATGGACGACGGTGCGGGCTCGCACGAGCGGATCCAGCTCTCTCCAGACAGCGGCAGTCTCATCCGCCAAATGATGCAACCGTACCGCATTCTGCGCATCGAACATCGCATAGGCGGCATAGACCGGCGCTTCGATCATATGCGGAGCAAGCGCCAGTTCGGGGCACTGTTCCATCAGCCCTTCCAGCATGGCGCGGCGATGGTGGTCTTCCCACGCATCGGGCAAACCGGGATCCGGCGCGCCAATCAATTCGAACAAGAGAAACGCGGTATTTTCAACCGGCGGCAAGACTCGCGCCGCCACCGCCTGCGCGCGGCGGGAATCAGCGACCGTGGCAATGTGATCGTGAAGGGCCTGCAGCGTGAGTATTTCCAACGTGGCATCCGTGAGCAGGCGAGGCTCCACACGCACGACGGTTCCTCCTGGCAACCGCAGGTGGCGATGCAACAAATCCGCCGTTGCAATCGGGTCAATCTTCAATTTGAGCGGAGCCGTGAGATTCGCTTGCAACGGAAGCGCGAGCGCTCCCATCACCGCATAGGACGGTTTGTCATCATCCGAGCCGCCCATAAGCAACGTACAGCTGGCTTCGGCGACAAGGTCGAACAGCCACTCCGCCATCTCTTCGTCAAGGGCGGCAAGCACCGTCAACAGATCGTGCTCGCGTCCTTGTTCGAGAAAGGCCTGAAGCGTATCAATGGCATCGTCGGTGTCACCATGATCGTGACGACGGGCGTTGATAAGATGGATGAGATCACGTGTGAGGGGATCAGGACGAGACCAGGCTAACATTGTCGCCCCCTATCGTTCAGCAACACCGATCGACCTAACTCAACTGGCTTGCCTGCCTCGAGCAAATCCATGTTGACAAACTTCCTTCGCTCACGCAAGCAGAGGAGCGGTTCCTACTGCCGGGCATCCGCCGATATGCCACACTTATTCTCCGATGACTTTCACCAACACACGCTTGCGTCGGCATCCGTCGAATTCACCGTAGAAAATCTGTTCCCAGGGACCGAAATCCAGTTTGCCGCCGGTAATCGCGACGACGACTTCACGGCCCATCACTTGCCGTTTCACGTGCGCGTCTCCGTTATCCTCACCCGTCTCGTTGTGCCGGTACCTGGCCTCATGCGGGGCAAGACGTTCGAGAAAATCATCGTAATCGCGCAGTAGTCCCGGCTCATCATCGTTGATATACACGCTGGCGGTAATGTGCATCGCATTGACCAGCACCAACCCCTCGCGCACGCCGCTCTTCCGGACGACGGCATCCACCTGCGGCGTAATATTGAGATACGCCCGCCTCGTGTCGGTCTCGAACCACAGTTCTTCTCGATAGGACTTCATACAGCATCCGTGCGGGCTGAATTGTGCCTACCGGATCGTGAAAGATTCAAGAGGGGGATGCTTCTTTCAATTGGCCTGGCACAAGCATGCAAAGAGACTATAATGGTCCCAGTATGCGGACATCTCCTCGGCTTCATCGTCCACGATTATCGCACAACGCATTGACGGTCCTGCGCCAGCGGTACCTCGCCAAGAATGAGCGTGGCACCATCATCGAATCGCCGGCCGAGATGTTCTGGCGTGTGGCCAACGATATCGCGTCGGCCGAGGGCAAGAATGCTGCGGCAGGGCGCCGACACGATCTGGCGACACGATTTTACGAGCTGATGGCTTCCCTGCTATTCCTGCCGAATTCGCCGACGCTGATGAACGCGGGATTGGCCATCCAGCAGCTTTCGGCCTGTTTTGTGCTGCCGGTGGAAGACTCGCTGAACTCGATCTTCGATGCCGTCAAGCATCAAGCGGTGATCCATCAGTCCGGTGGGGGCACGGGCTTCTCGTTCAGCCGTCTCCGCCAGCACGCCGACCGCGTGGCGACGACCAGCGGGGTGGCGTCCGGCCCTGTGTCCTTCATGCGCATCTTCAACATGTCCACCGACGTCATCAAGCAAGGAGGAACGAGACGCGGTGCCAACATGGGTATTTTGCGAGTCGATCATCCGGATATTCTCGATTTTATCGCACTGAAACGGCAGCCGAACGAGATGACGAACTTCAATCTCTCCGTCGGCATCACAGACCGGTTCATCCAGGCGGTCACACGCCGCCAATCGTACGCGCTCATCAATCCGCGCACCGGGAAACCCGTCAAGCGCCTTCCGGCCACGATGGTCTTCGACCGGCTGGTGGACGCGGCTTGGTATTGCGGCGAACCGGGCGTTGTGTTTCTCGACACGATCAATCGGACGAATCCCACGCCTCGCTTGGGGACCATCGAAGCCACCAATCCCTGCGGCGAACAGCCGCTCCTTCCCTACGAATCCTGTACGCTCGGCTCCATCAATGTGTCTCGATGCCTTACTACACAACGCGGCGTGCGCCGCATCGACTATGATCAGCTGGCAGCCATCATTCCCCTCGCCGTCCGATTTCTCGACAATGTACTCGATCGGACCAGGTTTCCCTTTCCCGCAATTGAGACCCAGACAAAATTGACGAGGAAAATCGGCCTGGGGATCATGGGATTCGCCGATCTGCTCATTCAACTCGGTATTCCCTACGATACGGACGAGGCGTTACAGATCGCCGACCAATTGATGACCTTCGTCGGATCCCATGCCCACGAAGCCTCTCAACAACTTGCCCATGAGCGTGGAGTCTTCCCGGCCTATAAAGGAAGCCGTCTGCACACCAAGGGAATTCGTCGCCGCAATGCCACGGTCACGACCATCGCGCCGACCGGCACCATCAGTATCTTGGCCGACTGCTCGGCCGGCATCGAGCCGCTCTACGGCATCAGCGTCGCCCGCACGATCATGGAAGATATCCGGCTAGAAAGCCTGCACCCTCAGTTCGTGGCACACGCTCGCGCGAGAGGCGTATCCCTCAATGACCTACGCCGTGAAATTGGCCTGCGGGAATCGATTCAACACCTGACTCAGCTCCCTCACGACCTTCGACGACTCTTTGTCACGGCCCATGACATCGCACCAGCCCACCACGTGCGGATGCAAGCGGTCTTCCAACGGCACAGCGACAGCGGCGTGTCAAAAACCATTAACCTCCCCCACGATGCGACAGGACAAGACGTGGCGGCAGCCTTCTTGCTCGCACATGAGCTCGGTTGCAAGGGTCTGACCGTCTATCGATCGGGTAGCCGCGAACATCAAGTGCTGGCCTGCTCTCATGTGCAATCGTGCTGACCTCTGGTTTCTACGCCGCGCTGCAATCTGTGTCGCCGAAATGTCCCATCAAATTGACACCCCTCCTGGTTGGTGATAAGTACTTTCCCAGATTCTGATGATTGGAAACAGGTTGTGACAGGGAGGTGCTTGCTGTCCGCTACCGTTGGAGACCCGTCGCTTGCTGGCAACCCTCTGGCTTGGAGTCTCCTGTTCGCCCGCCAGCCGGAACCGGATTTGGAATTTACAGAAGAAGAGTTGGAACAAACGACGAACATTCGCTCGTCCTCTCCGATGAAGCAGCCCCCTAAGAAATCAGGTGGCCGGCCCCTCCTGTGGGTGCTTGTGTTAATGCTGCTGGGGGGTGGAGCCTATGTGGCCATGGAACCGGAATTGGTCACGGATCTTGTCGGCCCGCTTCTCGGTGAATCATCGGAGCCACCAGCGTCGCCAGTGGCCATAAAACCGCAACCGCCCAAACCACTGACCCCGAGCGCACCGCCCAGTCAGCCTGCGCCGATGGCAGCCGCCCCCATTGCACCAGCTCCAGAACCATCTCCGAGCGTGCCGACAGCTTCAGTCCAAGCCCCACCGGCACCCGTGGCCGTTGCCCAACCGACCCCAGCCGAGACCGCCCCGCCGCTCTCCACTTCGCCGGCACCGCTCTTCGGCGAAGGACAACGGGTCACAGTCTTGCCAAACCCGGCCGCTCCACGCGAGAAGGTCGCGCTGAAGCAGGATGCTGCGGGCACCAAGCCGGGACCAGCTATTCCGCCAGGAACCGCTTTCACAATTCTTGATGGCGATTTGCTCGGTACTGAGTGGGTGTATTACGTTCGAAGCGATTACGGAACCAAGGGGTGGCTGGAAGAAAAACAGTTGCGGCTGAAGCCCTGATCGGCTCATCGGCCACTATCTGAATGATGAAGGCAGAGGGCGGCGGCACACGCGATGTGCCGCCGCCCTCTGTGCTATACTGCCGCACAAATTCACACCCTTCTCAAACTTGAGTGAGGAGAGACCTTCGCATCCATGCGAGCCGTGATTTTCGATTTCGATGGAGTCATCGCCGATACGGAGCCCGTACACTTCGAAGGCCTGCGGCGAACACTAGCCGGTATCGATATTACACTGACCGAACCGGACTACTATGCCACCTACTTAGGCTTCGATGACCGCGGCTGTATCCTGGAAGCGCTTCGAGTCAACCAACGCCCGATCACCGACTCGATCGTCCAGGACTTGATGCACACAAAAGCCGCAGCGTATCTCACGGCAATTCGAGATCGGCTCGTCATTTTCCCCGGTGTCAGAGAATTTGTGGAAGAAGCCGCCTCGGCGTATCCGCTCGCCATCGCCTCCGGCGCACTACGACCTGAGATCGAACTGATTCTGGAACAAGCCGGCCTCCGAAAAGCGTTCCGCCATATTACAAGCGCGGAAGATGTGACCAGGAGCAAGCCGGATCCTCAGCCGTTTTTACATGCCTTACTCGGCCTGAATCGGCAACAGAGCCACTCTCCACTGACAGCGGATGCCTGTTTAGTCATTGAGGATTCGCTACCCGGCATTCGGGCAGCCAAAGCGGCTGGGATGAAGGTGCTGGCCGTGACCAACACCCACACGGTCCAAGACCTGCACGAGGCCCACGCCATTACCACAAGCTTGCGCGAGACGAGGTTTTCCGAACTGAGAGGACGGCTCTGGCCATCATGACCCCCGCCGACGCTCAAGCCTACTGCACGGCCTACACGAAGCAGAGTGGGAGCAATTTTTACTACTCGTTCCTCTTCCTGTCCAAAGCCAAGCGTCAAGCGATGTATACCGTCTACGCCTTCTGCAAAGCGGTGGACAGCGCGGTCGACGAACCGCCTCCCGGCAGCAATCCCAAAGATGAGTTGCGACGGTGGCGACGGGAGCTGGACGCCGTGTACGGCGGCACCCCGACCCTTCCGATTACCGTGAGCCTCGCACATCACGTGAAGGCCCTCTCTATTCCAAAAGTCTATTTCGAAGAGCTCGTGAAGGGTGTGGAGATGGACCTCTCCACGACCCGCTACACCACGTTCGATGAATTATCGCTCTATTGCTATCGCGTCGCATCAATTGTGGGTTTGATTTGCCTACATATCTTCGGCACCACATCGCCCCGTGCACAGGACTATGCCGTATCACTGGGGATGGCATTTCAACTGACGAATATCCTCCGCGACATCGCTGTCGACGCATCCGACAATCGTGTCTATCTTCCCCTCGACGACATTCGCAATTGCAATTATTCTGAAAAGGCGTTGTTACAAAAGACGTATTCGCCGGAATTCAAGACACTGATGCAGCAGGAGGCAGCCCGCGCCCGTCAATACTATGAGAAAGCGCGGGCCGCCTTAGCGGGGCTACCTCAGTCCGAACGCCGAGCGCTCATCGTCGCGGAAATCATGCGCGGCATCTACAGCCGAATCTTGGATAAGATTGAACAGTCCGGCTATCAGGTGTTTGGGCCTCGCATCAGTCTCTCCACCAGCCATCGGCTGGCCATTGCCATGCGAATTTGGTTTCGTGCCTAGTCCCCGTGACCACTCCGGCTGAACAGACCGTTCTTATCTTGGGCGCCGGTTTGACCGGACTCGCGGTGGCGCATTTCCTCGATCGACAGGGGTATCGAGTCACCCTCCTGGATCATCCCGATTGGCAAGACGGCTACGGACTGAACGCAACCGACACAGCCCCCCTTCAGTTCGGACGCTATCAAGCGGCCTGGCGCCTGCTCCACTCAATCGAGCACGCCACTTCCTCTCAACTGGACCGGACGGTCCCACTCGAATTTCGACTCCCGGATGGACGGATCACCGCCTATCAGTCCACTCACCTTCCGGGTGCGCTTCAATGGATGACCAGCCTCTTTAGCTTTCATGGGCTGGCTTGGCAAGACCGCTGGACCCTGTTCTCGCATCTGGAACAAATCTGGGAGGAAGCACAAACGCTCCCGGCTGACCTGGACAACCGCCTTGCCGACGAATGGCTGGCGTCAATTGGCCAGAGCCAGACGGCTCGACAGTCTATCTGGAACCCGCTCATTCGATGGTTGACCGGCAATGAGCTGGGCCGCCTGTCGGCCACAATGTTTGTACAGCAGCTTTCAACTCTCTTCTTAGGCCGGACCATGGACGCACGGCTGACATATCTTCACGGATCCATCAAAGACCGATTCCTGGCTCCTCTAAAAGAGACATTGGGCCGACAAGACGTACAATTCCTGTCGCTCACGGAAACGCCAATCCTTCGATTCGGACCAGATGGTTTCAGCGGTGTCCGGCTTCACGATCGATCTGTGCTCCAAGCCCAATGGTATGTCGCCGCCCTTTCCCACCGAACACTACTCCCTCTGCTCCCTGAACGCCTGTTGACGCGCTATGCCTATTTCGCGCAAATCAGTGAGCTGGAAATCTTGCCTCAAGTGGCGGTTGAGTTTACAGAGCATTCGACCATGGCTTCACCACGGCTGCTCTTGCTCGCGGACCGGCCGTTCCAGTCTCTCACCGTCGCTCCAAGTGGACCCACCGAGATTCGATACCGGCTCTCGGCCATCGGCAATTCTGCGATGATGGAATTGGATGATGATCGGCTCACCAGCCTTGGACGCACCGAACTGAATCTGCTGACCCCTGAAATTGGACAAAAGGACCCTCCCTCTGCCGCAGTGAATCGGGAGCCCCAAGCGGCCCTGTCACTGAAACCCGGCGCAGCCCTGCTCCGGCCCATCCAGCAGAGTCCCATGGGTAACCTCCTGATCGCCGGAGCCTGGACCGATACCGGATGGCCCGCCAACATCGAAAGCGCCATCGTGAGCGCACAGCGCTGCGCGGACATCATTACCCGGCAACCGGCTTGACCATGCCGAGATGGGCTGATACGAGTATCCTATGCGTAGCCGGCTTGCCCCACTCATGATCGGACTCGTTCTCGCCAGTGCCGGTTGCACAACGGGCCCCTATGAGCGCGGCGGCTATCCCAGCGGACTCAGCCGCTATGATGTGGAGAGGGATTATCAGGAGTGTGAATACAAAGCGCGGTTGGCGAACGAACCGCACTTCTACAGCCGCAGTTCCCCCTTCCCATTCGGACCCGGCCCTCAGAATCCTGCCGATCATGCCCGCACATTGCATGGGCTTTCCATGATCAACGCCATGCGGGACACCTGCCTCGCCGCCAAAGGATATCGCGTTGAGTAGCTACTGCACACCAGCACGTAGATAACACTGATCCTCAAATTGCTGGCCACCCCGATACTTCGCAATCACCAGCCATTCACGTTTGGCATCCGTCAAGGCAACGTATGCCACTGAATCGAGGATGAACGGGTAGGCCGTGAACATCGTCGCCAATGCAGGAAGGATGAGGCTCTGTTCTATCGTGAGAGATCCAAGCGGATAGGTGCCGCCGGTCCGCTCGAACTTGTCCTCCGTCGCCAACAACGGCCCCATATCCTGCCAACTGGTACGTTCAAGAACAGTGCTCTCGGCTGGGAATACGTACAAACTGTCGCTGGGCGCGCCTTTCATGCAGAACGTCGTCTTGACGACGAGGTCCTTCGTTCCGTTGTTGTCCAGATCCATGATCGCCCTGTCGAGACTGGAACACCGTCTCGTCTTCGGCCCCTGCCCATTCAGTTCCACCGATTTCCAGTCCACCGTCTTCATCAACTCTGCATCGGGCGCCAGCCGATCTCCAAAGAACTTCGCCACTTTCTGACAAAATGAGAGATCCCTCCCCGCCGCCACTTCAATCGAGGCTGCAGAAACCAGCGCCGGCAACACGATTGACCAGAGCACAGCAAGAAGGAGCGCGTTTCGTTCTTTCATATCCTCCCCCTCTCATTGACAACGCCAACCCACCTTCCTAAGATACCGCCGATTTTTCCAATCAATTCCATTCAACCATGACCCTGACACCCCTCCAAGAACTTGCCAAATCCCTTCACAATTGCCAGCGGTGCAAACTGGCCAAGCTGGGACGCAGCCAAGTCGTCTTCGGCGTGGGCAATCCGCACGCGAGCATCATGTTCGTGGGCGAAGCGCCGGGCGCCAACGAAGACCTGAAGGGAGAACCATTCGTCGGCGCGGCGGGAAAGATCCTGAACGATCTTCTGGCCTCAGCGGGGTTATCACGCGATCAGATCTACATCGCCAATGTGATTAAGTGCCGGCCTCCGGACAATCGCGACCCGGAACAAGATGAAGTCGAGACCTGCAAGCCCTTCCTGCTGCAACAGATCCAACTGATCCGTCCAAAACTGGTCTGCACACTCGGCAACTGGGCCACACAGACCTTATTGGAACGTAAAGTCGGGATTACGAAAGTGAAGGCACAGGCCTTCTATATGAAGGATTTCGTGATCTTCCCCTTGCTGCATCCAGCTGCCGCCCTGCATCAAGGCAACTTAATGGACACGCTGAAAGAGGATTTCAAGAAGCTCAAGGAATTTCTCGACAAGCACAGCAAACCGGCCGAACCGACCAGTGCTGCCTCACCAGCTGCGCCAACCTTGCAGATCGATCCGCCTAACCCGGCACAGATGGATCTGTTCGGATCATAACTCTCACGTTGCTTCTCTCTCGCACCATAGAGTGCCCCTTTTGGAACCAACAGCCCGGGGGAAAGCCTCGGAGGGAATCCCCATCTAGTTTCGGAGCAAACGGGGGGATTCTACTTTTCCAAAGTGACGCCGAGGCTCAGAGCGGACTTCACCGGAGGAGGGGGAGCACGAACGGGTCGCTCAGGGAGGTGTGGGAGCGGTTGAGCCTCGGCTCGCAAACGCGATGGCCCGCACAGGATGACTTACGCCTTTGACTTCATGGCAGAGGGTGAGTCTGACTCCGAGGCGTTGCTGCTCTCTTCTTGGGCAGGCTGTTCTTCCTCCGGCACGTCGAACCACTGCACCAGCATGTCGTCCCACCAGGCTTCAGTCACCTCGTTGCCTGGATCGGTTCCCAGAAATGCCACATCGTCTTTTTTGATCGTAGGTCCGACGAGCTGGGGCTGGAATTTGGCCCGGTCGATGACCTCTTTCGTCGCATAGCCTCCGAGAATCCACGAGTCCGGATCGGCCCGTCGGGACTTGTAGGCTTTCAGACCCAGCTTGAGATAGATGAAGATCTGCTGCTGGATAGGATCAGTCACACCTGACTGAGGGAGGCTGAGGGTCTTCTCAATGCGCTTCCGCCAATGCCGGTCGTCGTAGCGTGACGTCACCAGCTGAAGCATTTTCTTCCCAAATTCGACATCCAGCGGCATGGCTAATCCTTATACCCGGCACTGACGATTTGCGAGGCTGATCAAAATGGCCTTCCAGCAAGGCCGCAGGGAGATCGGTGACTGAGGCGTACGGTCGGAGGTACGTCGCAGGGAGACGAGCGACTGAGAACGAAGCTGGAGGGCATTTTCATCAGCCGAGATGTTTCTTGAAGAATGCTTTCGTCCTGACCCACGCATCTTTGGCCGCTTCTGGCCGATAGACGGACGGATCGTTGTCCCGGAAGAATGCATGCGGCGCGCCTGGGTAGGTCTTGATCTCACCCACTTTGCCGTGCTTCTTAAACGCCGCGGCCAGCCGTTGCACGTCCGCCTTGGTGATCCAGCCGTCGTCTTCCCCATAAAAGTACAGTACCGGTGCCGACAGCTTCTCGAGCGGCCTGTCCGGATTCGGCACTTGGCCATAGAAGGGAACCGCCGCCTTGATGTCAGCATTCACGCAAGGCAGGAGCAGTGCATAGGACCCGCCCATGCAGAACCCGGTCACGCCGATCCTCGTCCGATCAACTTCCGGAGACGACTTGATATACCCCACGGTCGCAATCAAATCCTTGAGCCCGTCCTCCTGCTTGAGCGTATTCATCAGCTTGCCCGCCTCGGCCGGATCAGTAGTGAGTGCATGGTCGAGCCGAGAGTATAAATCCGGCGCGATTGCAACATACCCTTCCGCCGCATAGCGCCTGGCGATATCCTTGATATGGTCGGTGAGCCCCCACCATTCTTGAATGACAATGATCGCGGGCCGTTTTTCCTTCGTGACCGGAGGAGCGACGAACGCCTTCATGCTGACCGTGCCGCTCAAATATTTGACTGTGGTTTCTCTGACCGATTCAGCCATGATTCACCCCTTGTGGGCTAGGAGCGTATGGCTGATAGCTGATGGCACAAGCGATTCTGCGCTTTCCGACTTCGTGCCATATGCTATACGCCATACGCTTTCAATTTCCTGCCACCATCATTTCGGAAATCTTGAGCGTCGGGCTAGCGATGCGGCCACGGAAGACCAGGTCGTTTCCGACCAGTTCAATGTCCTTCAGCATCTGCTTTAGATTGCCCGCGATGGTGATTTCTTCGACGGGGGAAGCGAGTTCGCCGTTTTCAATCCAAAATCCGCAAGCCCCTCTGGAATAGTCCCCCGTCACCATATTGATGCCGAACCCGATCACCTCGGTCAGGTAGAGCCCCTCCTTCACGGAGCCGATAATCTCCGCGGGCGTTTTCACGCCAGGCACCAAGTAAAAATTGGTCGGCCCGACCGAGGGACTTTCTCCAACACTCCGTGAGGCGTTCCCGGTGGACGGAAGTCCCAGCTTCTTCCCCGAATAGGTATCGAGCAGATAGCTTGTCAGGACTCCCCGCTCAACGATCGTATTCTTCCGTGTAGCCAAACCTTCGCCATCGAACGGACGCGACCCTAATCCACCGACCATGCGTCCGTCGTCGTACACCGTGATCCGATCGGATGCGACGGTCTGGCCAAGTTGATCGAGCAGGAAGGACGCCCGCTTGTAGAGACCATAGCCGGAGACGGCGCTGCACAAATTCGCTAACAGACTGCCGGCAGTCTCCTGATCGAACACGACCGGCACGCGCTTCGTCGCCACTCGCCTGGCACCCAATCGGCGGACCGCGCGCCGGGCCGCTTCCTGCCCAATCGATTCCGCAGAAGCCAATCGTGCAAACTTGTGCTGAACTTCGTACCAGGCGTCACGCTGCATGGCACCGGTTCCGGTTTCGGTCGCGATCGGCGACACCGACAAGGAAAAACTGGAGCTCTGATACGAGCCGACAAACCCGTGACTGTTAGCCAGTACCACCCGGCCAGACGACGAATCGAACTCCGCGCCTTCGGAGTTCGTGATCCGTGAATCGGCGGAAAAAGCCGCCGACTCTCCGCGCTTGGCCCAATCGATCTGAGTCTCGGTGCCAAGCACGGTCTCATCATACAGATCGAGATCCGGTCGATCACCGCCCAACTGCGCCGCTTCCGGCAACCCGGAGACCGGGTCCTCGACGACAGCTTTCGCCAGCGTACAGGTCTCGGACACGAGCCGGTCAAGAGATGCTTTCGAAAAATCGGAGGTCGATGTGGTAGCCGAGCGCTTTCCTACAAACACGCGCAGGCCAAGTCGCTTTTCTCTCGCCTTGGTCAATCGATCGACGGCGCCGACTCGCACCTGCACGGAAAACGTCTCGCCATCCGCCACAACGATGTCGGCCTCGGTTGCGCCGCATTGTTTGGCATGCGCGAGCACGTCCGCCGCTAATTGGGCATAGCCGCCGTTACCGGCCGCGATTGAGTGCTCTGCCCGTTCCTTGCGCACGATATCCATCCAATTCCTTCGTCAACCGTCATTCGTCAAGCGTCATTCGTGTCGGCTCTTCCTCTCTTTCGATTGACGATTGACCTTATGACGCCTGATGCTCTGTTCAGCCTTGCGTTCCACCCACGGTGATTTCGTCGATCTTGATGGTCGGCAGGCCGACCCCGACAGGAACCGACTGGCCGTCTTTACCGCAAGTCCCGATGCCGTTGTCCAACTTCAGATCGTGCCCGACCATCGACACCTTGGTGAGAATCTCGGGACCATTGCCAATCAACGTCGCCCCCTTGACCGGCTTCGTCACCTTGCCGTCTTCGATCAAGTAGGCTTCGCTGGCCGAGAACACGAACTTGCCGTTGGTAATATCGACCTGCCCACCGCCGAAGGAAACAGCATAGAGCCCCTTTTTAACGGAACGAATGATGTCGTGGGGGTCTGACTCTCCAGCCAGCATGAACGTATTCGTCATACGAGGCAACACCACGCTCTGATAACTCTCACGCCGGCCATTGCCTGTCAGGGCGATACCCATAAGACGCGCATTCAGTTTGTCCGTGATGTATCCACGGAGAATACCCTTTTCGATCAGAGTCGTCCGGCCTGTAGGCGTCCCTTCATCATCCATGTTCAGGGAGCCTCGACGAAACGGCAGTGTTCCGTCATCCACGATCGTGCACACATCGGACGCCACTCGTTTCCCGATCAAGCTTGAAAAGGCCGATGTTTTCTTCCGGTTGAAGTCGGCTTCCAATCCATGTCCGATCGCTTCGTGCAAAAGAATGCCGGGCCAGCCTCCGGCCAACACCACCGGCATGGCACCGGCAGGCGCATCAACAGCGGATAGATTGAGAATCGCCTCACGCGCGGCTTCCCGCGCATAGTCCAAATGCCGATTTTGGTCACGATAAAATTCGAAGCCGACACGCCCGCCCCCGCCGAAACTTCCGACTTGACGGTTGCCGTTCTCTTCGGCAATGCAGGTGATTTGCAGACGAGACAATGGCTGCACGTCGCCAACCAGGATCCCATCCGACGTCGCGACCGCGACAACTTTATATTCCGTATTGAAAGACGCCATGACGTTCTTGATGCGAGGATCATAGCGTCTTGCTTCGGCGTCGATTTCATTCAACAGTGCGACCCGCTCAGGCGTCGCGACGTCAGCCTTGGCCCGCTCGATTGGATACAAATCCCTTGTCGGCCGCCGCTGCGCAGGCACCGGCACCGCGCGATCCCCCTTGGGCGAGTGAGCAATATATCGTGCCGTGTCAGCCGCAATTTCCAAGTCTTTTTTCGTCAGCTCATCCGAATAGGCAAAACCGGTTTTTTCACCGGCCGTCGCCCGAACTCCGACGCCTTGAGAAATGCTCTTCGCAGCTCGTTTGACAAGGCCTTCCTCCATCGACACCGACTCCGAGACCCGGGACTCGAAGTAGAGGTCCGCATACTCCACGTCGCGTACGTTGAGCCGGTCCAGCGCATGCTGGGCTTCAAGTTCCGTGATTCCAAAGGTAGCAAGTTGAACGTGATCTGGCATACGTCGTAATGCCTCCGAGATTGCCGGGCGCCGCGAAGTATAGCCCATTTATTTCCGCAGCCGCAATGTGACGATATGGATCGGCCGCCAGAAATACGCCATACTCCAGGAATCGTTTGACATTCCCTACCCCCCCCAGTAGACTCTTTTTATTCACACCTCATCCGATGAGAAGGAACACGATCAAGAGTTTATGACCCAGCGCCTTGTCTCAAACCTCGACCAACTCTCAGAGCATGATCTGACCGCCAAGCTGGAACCGGAGCTCTTGCCGAAACATGTCGCCGTCATTATGGACGGGAACGGACGGTGGGCGGAACTCCGTGGGCTTCCCCGCATCGCAGGGCATCGGGAAGGCATCAATTCCGTTCGGGAAATGATTTCACAATGCCTGGAGCTCGGCATCCAAGCCCTGACGATCTACGCGTTTTCCCAGGAAAATTGGAACCGCCCTACACATGAAATCAGCGCCCTCATGGGCCTCCTGGAGCACTACCTGTCTACCGAACGAGCCAGTTTAATCGAGCAACGTGTTCGCTTTCAGGCCATCGGCCGGCTTGAGCCGCTGCCCCTGTCGGCCCAGCATTGGGTACGGACCACCGAACAGGAAACCGCCCATTGCGACAAAATGGTCCTCACTGTTGCGCTCAGCTATGGCGGCCGCGCGGAAATTGCGGATGCCGTCAAAGATCTGATGACCGATGTCCAAGCGGGGGTCATCCAACCAAACCAGATCGATGAATCGTTACTTCAACAATACTTGTATACCCATCCCCTTCCCGACCCAGACCTGCTCATTCGAACCAGCGGTGAAACGCGGATCAGCAATTTTCTCCTCTGGCAACTAGCGTATACGGAACTGTGTTTCACCCCGACGCTGTGGCCGGACTTTCGCCGGCGTGAGTTCCTGCTGGCCCTCTTGGAATATCAAAAACGGGAACGCCGATTCGGCAGGATTCTGAGCGCTGTTTCATCGTAGTTTCTGTGGGAGCCTCCCCTGTCACCGATGTCACGCCATACACCCCGACGCTTGTGACACCCCTCTCGACCGGCACCCGACGCTTCGACCTCCGGCGTGTCTATACCGCAGCCTTGCTCATCCCGGGTGTCTACGTCATTATCTGCCACCTTCCTCCTTGGGCCTTAACACTCCTTTTGATGGTGGGCGGAGGCCTTGCCTTGTTGGAACTCTATCGCATCAGTTTTGCGTCCCGCCCGAACTATGCACTCGTCGGCACCGGATTGGCACTTTCCGCGCTGGTGTTGGCCCGGCATCACCTGTCCTTGGGCCTGACGGATCTGCTCGCGGCTGGAATAGTGGCGCTACCGGCGGCCCTCCTGCTATCGCCCGGCACAGCTGAACGCCGTATAAAGGATACGACCATCACCGCGTTCGGCGTTCTCTACGTTGGCCTGACATTGAGCACCGTGGTGTCCACACGTGTGCTGGCCGGCGGTGAATGGCTCGTGCTGTTCCTCGCAGTGGTCACATGGGCGGGGGATACAGGCGCCTATTACGCAGGCACCCTGTGGGGCAAGCACCTGCTCGCTCCAAAGATCAGCCCAAAAAAAACCGTCGAGGGCCTGCTGGGAGGCATCGGACTCGCCGTTGCCGCCGCCTTCCTGGCTCAAGTCTGGTTTGTCCCGCAGCTGCAACCAATGGACACGGTGATTCTCGGCGTGGTACTGACTGGAGCTGGGCTGTTCGGCGATCTCTGGGAATCGGCCATCAAGCGCCGCGCGGGGGTGAAGGATTCCGGTAGTATCTTGCCGGGTCACGGAGGGATGTTGGACCGAATCGACAGTCTCTTGTTCACGGCCCCCACGTTCTACTACTATGTCACCTGGATTCGCGGCATCACACCGTCCCCATAACGAGGAGAGGATATGAAGTCCATCATCATCCTGGGTTCGACCGGATCGATCGGTACCAATACGCTCGATATCGTCCAGCGATTTCCCGAAGAGTTTCAAGTGGTCGGGCTGACCGCCGGCGGCAACGTCGACAAGTTGGAAACACAAATCCGTCTATTCAAGCCCAAGATGGTTGCCGTCTCGACCGAATTGTCTGCGGCCACGCTTCGAACCAGGTGCGCGGGACTTCCCGTCGAGATCCTGGCCGGAGAGGACGGGATTGCCCAAGTGGCCACCATGCCTGGAGCGGAACTCGTAATCTCTGGGATCGTGGGTGCCGCCGGCCTTGTCCCAACCTTGGCCGCGATCCGCAGCGGAAAACATATCGCGCTGGCCAATAAGGAACCCATGGTCATGGCCGGCAAGTTGATGCAGGACGAAGCCCACAAGCACGGGGTCAGGATTTTCCCCGTCGATAGCGAGCACAGTGCCATTTTCCAATCCTTGGAAGGCCATCGGCTCGAAGACGTCCGCCGGCTGATTTTGACGGCGTCCGGCGGCGCCCTCTGGACGCTCACGAAAGAACAGCTGCATTCCGTGACGCCGGAACGCGCGCTCCAACACCCGAATTGGAAGATGGGTTCGAAGATTACTATTGACTCGGCAACCCTGATGAACAAAGGCTTGGAAGTCGTCGAGGCCCGTTGGCTGTTCGGCATCTCCGAGTCTCGCATTGATGTCCTTGTGCATCGGGAGAGCATCATCCATTCTCTGGTCGAATATGAGGATCGGTCGATGATCGCCCAACTCGGTTTACCCGACATGCGGACACCCATTTCGTACGCCATGCGGTATCCGGAACGCATGCCGTTGGATTTGCCGTCGCTGGATCTGACCGAGGTCGGGAAACTGACGTTTGCCAAGCCCGACCATGACCGGTTCCCCTGCCTGAACCTCGGCTACGAATCGCTTCGAGTCGGCGGGACCATGCCGGCCGCCATGAATGCTGCCAACGAAGTCGCCGTCGAGGCGTTTCTCAATAGCGGCCTTCGTTTCGTGGAAATTGCCGACGTCATCCGCAGCACGATGGATGCCCACACGCAACGGGAGATTACCGGGCTTGATGACGCGCTGGAAGCGGATCGCTGGGCACGAGAAAAGGCCGAATCGTTGGTCCACGCCTTGCCGCGCTGACAGGTATCATTTTGCATTCTGCCCAATCGATGTTAGAGTAACCCCCGGTACGTTCAACAGGAGATCGGCACAATGCTCTCCGCCTTCACCTGGTCCCCCGACACCCTCTGGCTGTTGATGCAAAAAGCCGGATGGTTCCTCCTTATGATAGGAGTGCTCATCGCATTCCACGAGCTCGGCCATTTCCTCGCGGCTCGCTGGGTTGGGGTGAAAGTCCTGAAGTTTTCGCTCGGGTTTGGCCCCAAGCTGATGGGGCGCCAGGTTGGAGAAACCGAGTACTTGCTCTCCGCCGTGCCGCTGGGGGGCTACGTCAAACTGTTCGGTGAAGACGAGACCGAAGCAACGACACCGGAAGATCGCAGACGCTCCTTCGTGCATCAAGGACTGTGGGGGAAGGTGCTCATCGTCGCGGCTGGACCGGGCTTCAACTTCATCCTCGCCTATCTGATATTTGGTACGTGGCTCGCGTTTGGCGGTGGCTTACCGACATCGGCAATCGGTTCATTGATGCCGGACATTGAGGCTCTGCGTCCGGACTCGCCAGGGTACCTCGCTGGATTGCGAGTGGGAGACCGTGTCCTTCAAATTAATCAGAAAGAAGTGACGATTCGCAATGAAGCGTTTGACATCATCGAAAAAAGCCAGGGCATGCCGCTTGTGGTCGAGGTCCGCCGAAAATCCGAGGTGCTGACGTTCGAGGTGACCCCTCAGGCCATCGCTCCCAACGGGATACAGCAGAAAGATCCCCACTACACCATTGGGATTGAGGAGGCTGCACCGGTCATTAAGCAGCTCACTCCCAAATACCCTGCCGTTGAAGCAGGGATTCAGGAAGGCGACCGGATTGAAGGCATCAATGGGGACCCCATCTATACCTGGGTTCAGATGACCAAAATCATACGGGACAACCCCAATAAGCCCTTACAACTCGATATCAACCGACATGGGCAACGCCTCACCATCCAGGTTACCCCGCGGCTTGAGCAAGAAACGGTCGATGGAAATGCACGGGAGATCGGACGGATCGGCGCAGGTCCCGGCCAAACGTTATTGCATTCATCCACACCGCTTCAGGCACTCACTGACGGCCTCAAGGCCACATGGTCCTGGACGGAGTTCACCATCGTCTCCCTCTACAAGTTGATTACCGGAGACATCTCGCGAAAGAACATCGGCGGCCCTCTCATGATCGCCAACGTGTCCGGTGAAGCGGCGGAGAAGGGGCTCTCGAGTTACATCTTCTTAATCGCATTGCTCAGCATCAACCTTGGGGTGCTCAATCTGCTGCCCATCCCCATCCTCGATGGAGGACACTTGCTCTTTTTCTTGATTGAGGGCATCCTGCGCAAGCCGATCGGCGAACGCCAGCGCGAAGTCGCACAACAGGTCGGGCTGTTTCTGCTGGTTGGGGTCATGATCTTCGCTTTCTGGAACGACCTGGAACGTATTTTTTCCCGCTGAGCTTCGATGAAAACTTCACAACTGCTCATCCCCACTCTGCGGGAAGATCCCGGTGAGGCAGAGACCGTCAGCCACCGGCTCATGTTGCGCGCCGGGTTGATCCGAAAAACAGCGGCCGGCATCTATACCTACCTCCCGCTTGGTCTACGGATCATTCGCAAGATCGAACAGATTATCCGTGAGGAGATGAACCGAGCCGGGGCGCAAGAATTGCTGATGCCCATCGCCTCCCCCGCCGAATTATGGAAAGAGACTGGGCGCTGGGAGTACTACGGCAAAGAACTGCTGCGCTTCAAAGACCGACACGAGCGGGATTTCTGCCTTGGCCCAACGCACGAAGAAGTCATTACCGACCTCTTCAGGCGTGAGGTACGCTCGTATCGCCAGCTGCCCCTGAATTTCTATCAAATCCAGACGAAGTTTCGAGATGAAATTCGCCCCCGATTCGGCCTCATGCGCGGACGCGAGTTCATCATGAAAGACGCGTACAGCTTCGATACTGATGACGCCGGCGCCAAGATCAGCTACCAAAAGATGTACGACGCCTACACCAGAATCTTCACACGGTGCGGCCTAACGTTCCGCGCGGTCGAAGCGGATACAGGGCTGATCGGCGGCGACGTCTCGCACGAGTTCATGGTCCTGGCCGAAACTGGAGAAGCGACCGTCGTCTACAGCGACCAGGGCTCCTATGCCGCAAACCTTGAACGAGCGGAGGTGCTGCCTCCATCGCACCCCGATGACGAACTACCTCGCCCGCTGACCCCCGTGGCGACTCCGCAATGCCGAACGGTGGAGGAAGTCACGGCGTTCTTAACAATTTCGTCCAGGCAGTTGGTGAAAACCCTCCTGTATCGTGCAGACAAAGAGACCGTCGCGGTGCTAATTCGGGGAGATCACGATCTCAATGAGGTCAAACTGGCTCGGCTGCTACAGGTAACAGAGGTCCAGCTTGCCGATCCGGACACCGTGTCTCGCCTGACTAATGCCCCTGTTGGATTCGCCGGCCCGATCGGTTTGACAGGGGTACGCATCCTGGCGGATCACGCCATTCATATGATGAGGAATATGGTGGTGGGAGCAAACCGGGCCGATACGCATTATGTCGATGCCAATTGGGACCGGGATTTCAGGGTGGATCAGTTTGCGGATCTTCGCAACGCGCAGGCCGGCGACCCCTCACCGAAGGGACCTGGGTTCTTGACCCTCGCCAAAGGCATTGAAGTGGGACAAGTCTTCCTGCTGGGAACAAAATACAGTAAGAGCATGAATGCGACAATTCTCGACGACCAGGGAAAGGAACGCCTGGCGATTATGGGCTGTTATGGGATTGGAGTCGGCCGCACTGCGGCGGCCGCGATCGAACAAAACCACGATGAGAAGGGTATTATCTGGCCACTCCCAATCGCCCCGTTTCATGTCCATCTCTTGCCGGTGAGCCAATCAGCAAAAACCGCTGACGCGGTGTCGCGCCTCTATACCGACCTGTCGGCCAATGGCTTTGAGGTCTTGTGGGACGACCGTGACGATCGCGCCGGTGTCAAATTCAACGACGCCGATCTCATCGGAGCCCCATTCCAAATCATCATCGGTGACAAAGGTCTGGCAGACGGGGTGGTCGAACTCAAAGTTCGGCGGAGCGGAGAGAAATCTCGTGTCGCGCCGCCCGATGTCGTTACACATCTCCTCAGATTATTTGGCAACACCGGACTGACCCCGCCCGCTCACTCCACTTTTCTCGCATAACGTGTCCACGAATAGTCCCCGCCCTCTCGCACGGCCACCAGTGGGCCTCGGGAAAATTTGCTTTTCCTTGCCTTCCCGCACTATTGGGCTAGACTGAGACTCGGCTCTGAACTTCGGCACGCGTTACGGCCTCCCTCGTGGGATGTCAGACCGCCCGGCAGGCGCAGTTTACCAGGCAGAGTGCAGCAAGCATGCAGGCAAAACCCATTCCTCACAACCCTCAGGAATTGCAACTCAAAGTCGACCATGCCGAGCATGTCAAAAAGATCATCGCGCAGATTAACGCGGCCACCAACCTCGATCAGATTCTCCTGGACCTTCACAAAGATATTCTCAGCTCATTCGACGCAGAAGATTTGACCCTCTTTGCATTCGACTCCGAGAAAAAAGAGATCTTCTCGAAAGTCCCTCATCTAGACTCCGTCGAAGAACTCCGCATTCCGATCACGGAACAGAGCCTGGCCGGCTTCTGCGCCAAATACCTGCGGCCGGTGAACATCGTCGATGCCTACAACGCCATGGAACTGCGGACGATCCACCCATCCCTCATCCACGACAGTGCCTACGACAAACGCACCGGGTTTAAAACCAAGCAGGTTCTGACCTATCCCATCGTCGCCGACAATAAATACTTGATGGGAGTCCTTCAGCTCCTGAATAAGAAGAATGGGATTCGCTTTACCAGAAAAGATGAAGAATCCGTTGCTGAGATCACCAAGGCACTGGGGATCGCATTCTTCAACTTCAAGAACACCGCCAAGAAGAACCCCACGAAGTTTGATCTGCTCCTGAGCAGCAATCGTCTCACACAGAATGATCTGGACACTGCTATTGCCGACTCACGCAAAGGGCTGAGCGACCTTGAGAGCATTCTCATCGAGAAACACAAGGTGCCAAAAATCGATCTAGGGAAATCGTTCGCGCAATTCTATAAATGCCCCTATATCGAATATAGTGAGCGCACAATCGTTGACATCGATCTGCTCAAGAATCTCAACGTCGATTACTTAAAGAAGAACCACTGGATGCCGCTCAAGCGGGATCGGACGGCAATCGAAATCCTGACTGACGACCCGGGCAATCTCGATCGGGTCCAGGACATCAAGCGGACATTTCCCGGCCTCAACATCCGTTTCGCCGTCAGCCTGCGCCGCGACATCGCGCAATTTCTGGGCTCCTCAACCGGCCAATCAGACACAGGAACGCGCAAACTCGATGAAAATGTTTCCGACATTCTTGGCGAGCTCGTCACCGAGGCTCAAGCCGAAGCCATGGAGGATGCCTCCTCAAGCGGAGGCTTGGACGAAAACGACAGTGCGATCGTACGGCTGGCAAACCAAATCATCGCCGATGCGTACCGGCAGAGCGCTTCGGATATCCATATCGAGCCGTATGGTGAAAAGCGCGAAACCCTGGTCCGGTTCCGGGTGGATGGCGACTGTTTTGAGTACATGAAGATCCCGCAAAGTTATCGGCGCGCCATCGTCTCCCGGCTCAAGATCATGGCCAATTTGGACATCGCGGAGCGGCGCAAACCCCAAGATGGCAAAATCAAATTCAAGCTCACCGAGTCCAAAGAAATCGAGCTCCGCGTCGCGACACTTCCCACAGCCGGTTACAACGAAGACGTGGTGATGCGTATCCTGGCCGCCAGTGAGCCGCTGCCCCTCGACAAGATGGGCTTTTCCGATCGGAACCTCCAGGCGCTCAGGGACATCTCCCAGAAACCCTACGGCATTATCCTCTGCGTGGGACCGACCGGATCAGGAAAAACGACCACCTTGCACTCTGTCCTCGGCAACATTAACACGCCTGACATCAAGATCTGGACAGCGGAAGATCCGGTCGAAATCACGCAATACGGTCTGCGCCAGGTGCAAGTTCAGCCCAAGATCGGGGTGACGTTTGCCGTAGCCATGCGCGCCTTTCTTCGGGCCGACCCGGATGTCATTATGGTCGGAGAAATGCGCGATAAAGAAACGGCCGACACGGGCATCGAGGCATCGCTCACCGGGCACTTGGTGCTCAGCACATTGCACACCAATAGCGCGGTCGAAACAGTCACTCGCCTCCTCGACATGGGTTGCGACCCATTTAGTTTCGCTGACGCGATGCTCGGTGTGCTGGCGCAACGCCTGGCTCGGCGTGTCTGCAAAGAATGCAAGGAACAATACACCGGAACAAAGGAAGAGTACGATGAACTCCGGCTGGGTTATGGAGCGGACCGCTGGGACAAACTCGGCATCAAACAGGACAATACGTTCAGACTCTTCAGAGGCAAGGGCTGCGAGGTCTGCAACCGTTCCGGGTTCAAAGGGCGTGTGGCCTTGCACGAACTCCTCCTTGGCTCGGACCAGATCAAGCGGATGGTGCAGCAGAAAGCTCGCACGGAAGAGATGCTCAAGGTCGCACTCGATGAGGGCATGACCACCCTTGTTCAAGACGGTATTGAAAAGGTTCTTCAGGGCCACACCACCTATAAGGAAGTGAAAGCCGTCGCCATCAAATAGCTGTTCAATCCACAGACGCCTGCTTGACCGATTCCACCCTTCAGTTCCTACGCACAACCAGATAGAATGAGCCCCTTCTCTATGGAGGTGTCTCTACTATGCGCGCGTCTATATTCCTGCTTGCCTCACTTCTGTTGCTCGGTGGGTGCGAATCGGCAGATCGTGTATTGACCAACACTGAACGAGTGTTGGGCAGTCGTACCGGACGGACGGTTCTCGATATTGCAACGGGCAAAGACCCTAAACAAATCCTGAAAGAGCGCGTTGATGCCTACCAGCGCAACCCCGAGGCGGTAATCAGAGATCTCCGGACGATTCAGCGGGACTTCAACACACTGATGACGGCACTCACAGGCAACGTGCGAAAAACCTGGGGTGAGAAGGAAGTAAAGGTTCCGGAACAAAAGAAGTACGTCAAATATACCCAGAACTACATGAGCCGGACCATCGTCGATTTCGACAATGGGACCATCGTGGTGGAAACCCTGGATGACAAGTCTCCGAAGGAGAGTTTGAAGAATGCGATCGTCACAACGCTGCTCACACCGGACGATCCACGCTCCGTCGATCTGTTTTCCGATAAGCCAGTAACCCTGACCAGCGAGCATTCTCCCTATTTGCTTGGCCTGGTACTGGATCAAACGGGACAGCCGATCCGCACCCCGGCTCAAGCTGAAACGTTTGCGACATCCAGTCTCGAAAACGCCAAGGCAAGGCCGGTAGATCAGAACGGCGCGACAAAACAAGCGCTGATCGCCGAAATCAAGATGGTGGCGAACTTCTCAAACAAGCAAGCGGACAAATACCGGGCAACGGTCACCCGATATGCCGAGCAATTCAAAATCAGCCCGAGCCTCATTTTTGCCGTGATTCGGACTGAGAGTAATTTCAACCCGTTTGCCGTGAGTTCCGCCCCTGCCTTCGGTTTGATGCAGCTCGTTCCAACGAGCGGAGGCCGAGATGCCTATCGAAAAGCAAAAGGGAAAGACGAGATCCCATCGCGCGAGTATCTGTTCGACCCGGAGAACAACATCGAGCTCGGCAGCGCTTATCTGAACGTCCTGTCATACAATCTGCTCGAGCAGATCGACAATGACGTCTCACGGGAATATTGTGTCATCTCGGCCTATAATACGGGAACGGGAAACGTCTTCAAGGCGTTTGCCACCAACTCCACATCCGCGGTTAATCAGATCAATGGCCTTGAACCGCCGGCCGTCTACGACCGGTTACGCACCAATCTTCCGTATCAGGAAACAAGGGATTATCTGGTGAAAGTAGTGGGGTTTCGCAAGCAGTTCATCGCTTCAGCAGAAAGTGCTCCCTAACGCGCTCGGGCTCGACCTATTACATACAGGAGAATGATGGAGAGGGTTTGGCAAGATCAATTCTCTCCGGTCGCGGAGATCATGGAGTAGGACCAACAGAGGGCATCGAGAGTCGGTCCATGAATGTTTGAAGACGCGTGTCAGCCGACGACGACACACCTTGGAATTCTATGCCGTAGGTCTGTTCCTTTCCCCACCGCACCGTCGCAAGCTCAATGACGGTCGACGCTGCCTGATTGGGCAACCGCAAATTGATGGCGACTCGATCGCCTGGACTGATCAGTGCCTGAGTCATCACCCGTGCACCTTTCGCCGACACATCATACACCACGCCCAGACCTCCCTCGTCAAAAGCTCGCCATTGCTTTAACCCGACCAGAGCGAGCGAGCATGGGAACGGTGCCAGGACGCGAACACGGGGATGCCGGCGCAATTGCGCGGAGGTCGTAGCCTGGGGTGACGATCGACGTATCGTCTCCATCTCGTCCTAGTCCTTTCCTCTTGTCGTAAGTTTCATAAACTTAGTCAACCGGCTCAGAGAAGCCTGAGAAATCTTGCGGAAGGCGAGTCCATAACTTTGGCCTCTTGTCCACCGAACCGTCGCGGCGGTAATCCTGGCCGGTGCGATTTGTTTCGGCAACTGCAGGGTGAGTCCCACCACATCCCCAGGTTTCATCTCAGCTTCGGTGCTCACACGCACCCCGTGCAACGACAGGTCGTACACAACTCCGACACCTTCGTCCGGCACGCGAAGCCACCCCCGGATGCTGGATTCAGATCGTGTGAACGTACAGCTGAACGGTGTGGAGACCCTGACCCTAGGATGGCGACGGAACGTATTGAGATTAGATCTATCCTGATGCGTCGTCTGCATGTGACACCGGCCTTGTGAGCTTCACTCTACCCCACAAGGCCGGGTTCGCGTACCGATTTTGGATTTTACGCACCTATTGCTGGCGGGGACCACGATCGGACCGGCCGGCTGATAGGCCTCCGTAATGCGGACGGCGTCCAGCGAACCGGTGACGAGCCGCAGACGGCCGTTCACCACTATTCGATGCACTGTCCCGCACATGAGTCCGAATGGACGGCGCCGGATCAGCACTGCCAGGGGCAAGCGGAACCGCATGTCCCAACAAACGCTCGATGTCTCTAAGCTGCTCCCGGTCTTCCCTCGTGACAAAACTCGTCGCGCGCCCAGTGGCTTTCATCCTTGCCGTTCTTCCAATTCTATGCACGTAGTCTTCCGGGCAGTTGGGCAAGTCGAAGTTGATCACATGGCCGATGTTTGCCACATCGATCCCGCGGGCCGCGATGTCCGTTGCCACCAACACACGGAACGTTCCTCGCTTGAACCCTTCCAGGGCGGAACGCCGTTGTGACAAACTCCGATCGCCGTGCAGCACGGCCACCCGATGTCCTGCGCCTCCCAACATCCGCCCTAATCGATCGGCTCGATGTTTCGTCCTCGTAAAGACAAGCGCGGTGTCCTTATCTGATCCTAACAACGACAAGAGAAGGTCGCCCTTGGCGTCATGCGAGATATGATGAACCGCCTGCGTGATCCCATCAGCCGTTGTGGCGGATGGAGTGACCATCACGCGCACGGGGTCGCTGACGCTGGCCTGGACCAACCGTGCCAGATCGCCCGGCAATGTGGCTGAAAACAACAGCGTTTGCCGTTCTTCCGGCAGTGCATCGAGAATCTGATTGATTTGCGGCGCAAATCCCATGTCCAGCATCCGGTCGGCCTCGTCTAGGACCAGAATCTTGATGGCGGACAACAAGATCGTGCCATTCCACATGTGATCCAACAACCGCCCGGGAGTCGCAACCAACACATCGGGCCGCTGTCGCAAGCCTCGCACCTGCGCCTGCATATCCGCGCCTCCAACGATCAAGGTTGCCGACACGCGTCGGCTTCGTCCAAGTTTTTCAATCGTCGTTAAGATCTGCAGCGCCAATTCACGCGTGGGAGCCAAGATCAATGCTTGCGGTTGCCCCTTTGGGAGATCCGCAAGCCGTTCAATCATTGGGATGACAAACGCAGCTGTTTTTCCGGTGCCGGTTTGCGCGCAGCCGATCACATCACGGCCGGCAAGCGCAGGAGGAATCGCTTGCGCTTGGATTGGAGTTGGGTTGGTAAACCCGGCGGTGGCCAAGTCCCTCAAAAGGGTCTCAGATAAGCCGAGGGTGTGAAAAAGATTTTGAACAGACGTATCCACTACACTATCCTTTCAGTTTGATCGCATTAAGACGGGATCAGAGAACCGAGGGGAGAAACAACCGGGAAGGGTGCCACTCCAGACTGGACCTGGTCGCGATGCGATCGCGAAGTCCGTTATGACATCACAGCATGCCCTCGCCGGACTACTACGAGCGCCATGCAGGGTTACACTACAGCATGACGCTCCTGCCGTCAACTCGTTTATTGATTCCGTACCCGAGCCAGAGAAATCACCGGTGACCGCCATTGGGTCTTTGGCCCTATGATCAAGGGCATCTTAGCATTCACCCGCTAGCCGGTTTGTGCCATAATCCGGCAATGCTGAAGCGCTGGCTCGTCGGGGACCCGCTGAAAACGACTCAGGCTGCAGGCCAGCGACTGTCAAAAACGCTGGCCCTCGCCATTTTCTCTTCAAACAATATTTCCTCCGTCGCCTATGCCACGGAGGAAATCTTGCTGGTGCTGGTCCTGGCCGGAACAGCTGCCCTAACTCTGTCGATTCCCATCAGCCTGGCGATCTTATTCCTCGTGCTCGTTCTCACAATCTCCTACCGCCAGATCATCTACGAATACCCGGAAGGCGGCGGGGCCTATGCCGTGGCAAAGGCGAACCTGGGAGAGCTCCCAGCCCTGACCGCGGCCGGCGCCTTGATGATCAGCTATATCGTCACCGTCGCCGTGAGCGTAGCGGCCGGGATCGCCGCGCTCACGTCGGCCATTCCCAGCCTCTTCGTGCATCGGGAAGCGCTCGGACTTGTCGCCATCATTTTCATGGTCATCATGAATCTCCGTGGCGTCCGAGAGTCGGGAAAGTTTTTCTCCATTCCCACCTACTTCGCCATTGGAGCACTCAGTCTGTTGGTGGCGGTGGGGGTCATACGGTCGCTGTACAATTTGACCCCAGTTCCTCCGGCCATGCCCATAGGAACACCCGTTGGAGGGCTGGAGCCTCTAACCCTCTTTCTGGTGCTTCGCGCATTTGCTGTAGGCTGTTCAGCCGTCACCGGCATGGAGGTCATTTCCAACGGCGTCAAAGCCTTTCGCCATCCCGAGCCAAAAAACGCCGCCACCACCATGCTCTGGATGTCCGTCATCCTGGGGTCGCTCTTCATCGGTATCAGTTGGATGGCCTACCACCAAGGCATCGTGCCCAAAGCCGATGAGACGGTCGTCTCGCAGCTGGCACGCCTCACGTTCGGCACGGGAGCCATCTATTATGCTGTCCAGATTGGGACCATGCTCCTGTTGATCCTCGCAGCCAACAGTGCGTTTGCAGGCTTTCCCCAGCTCGCTTCGATTTTGGCGCGAGACGGATTTATGCCGCATCAGATGGCCACCTTTGGCGACCGCCTGGTATTTTCCAACGGTATTATCATTCTCGGATTCCTTGCCGGTCTCCTTCTGGTGATCTTCAAAGGTGATACCCATGCATTGATCCCCTTGTATGCCATTGGCGTGTTTGTCTCATTCACGCTATCCCAATCCGGCATGGTCAAACGGTGGCTCGTGAAAAAAGGGCGCCACTGGCGCAAGAAATTGAGCATGAACGGCGTCGGAGCCGTTACGACCGGCGTCGCCACGATCATCATCGCCAGCACCAAGTTCACGGAAGGCGCCTGGATCGTATTTCTCCTGGTCACTATTCTCATCCTAATGTTCCGGGGGATTCGTTCTCACTACAAAGCCGTGGCCGAACAAATCACGTTGGATCGCCGGGGAAGCAGACCCCCGCTGCCGAGAAAAAATATCGTCATCATCCCGATCAGCGGAATAAACCGAGCCGTGATCCGCGCCGTGGACTACGCAAGAAGCCGTCCCGGGGAGATTCGCGCCGTGTATGTCGATCTGGACCCGGAAGAAAGCGCCAAGGTCAAAATTCAATGGGCGCAATGGGGCGGCGGCATCAATTTGATCGCCCTTCCGTCTCCCTATCGGTCGGTCCTAGGATCTCTCCTTGAATACATCGAGGAAATACTCGAAAAGGAGCCGGACATCTGGGTCACCGTCGTGATTCCAGAAATCCTTCCGGCTCGCTGGTGGCAAAACATCCTGCACAATCAGCGCGCCCTGATGCTGAAAGGGGCCCTCCTCTTCAAGGAACGGGTCATCCTAATGGACGTGCCGTTCCATTTGACACGATGAGTGTGACCCGTCAACCGTCAGGCGTCAGACGGCAGGCGTGGAGACCGGCGGCTGCTCTTGGCCTCGCCGCCATACTCCTCACCAGCGAGTCGGCCTTCGCCTTCAAAATCACCGAGCCAGTGGATGGAACCACGCTGGCCTCTGGAGCCACCGTAACCGCACGTGTGGACCTGGGGAAGGACAGCGGCATCGTTGCCGTTCGTTACTATTGGTACGGCGAGCAGGACGAGGCGTTGGTTGAGCAGGACGACGCCACCGCCACAGGCTCCATTGTCGCACCAGTCGTGTTGACCGGACAGGCCCAACACACTCCGCCGTTCGGCGGCCCCTTGCTCGTGCCGAAGGGCGGCGTCGGGCCGATGCGATTGCTGGCCGTTGCGGAAATTTCACGCGGACGATTGGGAACCCGCTCGATCTTTGACGAGGTGATGGTTCAGGTGGCACCCAAGGCCGACCTCACTGCTATCGACTTTGAAACGGAGAAGCCGCTGCAGCTCGGCCGCACCGGACAATCAGCCGCCTTCGGCCATGTGGATTCGCTGGGCAAGATCTTCGAGCTGCCCGTCGTGGGCGACTTTGCCGATGGCATCACACGCCGCATCAGCACGCCGGGAACAGGAACACACTATGAGTCTTCGGATCCGAAGATCATTAAAGTCCTGCCCGGCGGTCTCTTGCAGATCACGGGCAATGGGAAAGCGGTGCTGACGGTGATCAACCGTGGCCAGCAGGCGCACCTCGATGTGGACGTGAACGTGAACGAGGAGCCGAACCAGGCGCCGCTCGCCGACGCGGGAGCGGACAAGACGGTGAAGAGCGGAGCAAAGGTCAAATTGAGCGGGTTGAAAAGCCGCGATCCAGAAGGCGAAGTACTCTATTATACTTGGAGCCAGATCCGCGGCAGCAAAGTCTCACTGCTCGACGCCAACAACTCAGAGGCCTCATTCCTTGCCCCCACCGTCTCAGAGCCTCGAACCTACCGCTTTAAATTGCGCGTGACGGACAAAAATGGCGCGGACAGTCTTCCGGCATTTGTGAATGTGCGAGTGGAGCCATGAAATCTGTCCGGATGATGCCCTTCGCAGTGTTACAACCTGTGTCCTAGAGAGAATTGGCTGTTTCCACCGCAGTCCCTGAACACCCAAAACACATCAACTAGAGTCACGCCTCGGTCAGCCGCATCGGTCCGTAGGTCATGCGTGCGTTCTTCAGTTCGTTGCCATGCCGCCGGAGTTCTGGACCAAACTTCGAACGGAGCACAGCGGACTTGAACGGCTCGATGCCACGCTCAACCTGATCGATCGCTTCCTTCAACTCGCTCACCAATCGGCGACCTGAACCGGTGAGCCATCCCAAATGGCGATCGGCATAGTGCAAATCTTGAATCGAGTAGCGAACTGATTCGACCTCTTCCAAACAACGGAACTTGGCTCGCAAGAGATCTCGCCGGCTGAGCCCTGCCTGCTTCCATCTCCCCACCCCACCACGCCCTGACGCCCACGTCGAGAGTCGTTCGAAGAGCATCGCTCCCATGGTAAACGTAAACGTCGCATGAAGGATGCCACGCAGCGGACGTAGGCTTCGCCGCCAAGGGGAGTAAAAGATCTGCTGGTTATGGTCGCCATGGTACAGGACGTATTTGCGGAGCAACAAATTCAAATGGTGGTGGCTATTTTCGTGGATCAGATCGTCGATCAGATCGAGATTGTCCCGGTCGAAGCAATTGATGAAAGACAATCCGGGACGATGCCGGTAGCTAAAACTCACCACCCCCTTTGCCTTGAGCGGCACGATTCGCGAAGTCAGCAACGCTAGAATCGCGTGACCGTCTGGCCAGGCGGCCTGAATGGTCTGCCATGATCGAGCAATTCGCTCAACCTGGTTCGGCCTTGTCCTAACGACTGTCCTCGGTACTCGATCTTTCCCATACACAAGTGTCGGGCCGACCCTAACCAAACCTCGCTCCGTCTCCAGGGCCACTGTTTCTTTCTGAACCTTCCAGCGCCATGCCCCTCGTTCCCGGCTGGTCCAGAGCGGAACCGTGTCTCGGCCAATCTTTACAATGATCTGATCCGTCTCAATGAGAAACGTCGCACGGCCGGCCACTCGTTTCAGCGCATGACGAACGTCTTGAGGGGCCTTCACCCATTCATCCGCAGTACCGATCGGCACTCCCCCCGCGAGTTGGGCCCGTTCGAAATCGACATTCAGGGTACCCGAGACCTCCCATCGTGGCCATCTACTCTGCCTGCGCCATCTCACTGCCAGGGTTGGATCGAGGAACAGGGCTTCTTGGATGACTTCATGAGCTAGACGTTCGCAGAAATGTGCCAGCCGTTTCTCGAAGCCCGGCACTGATGGCCGTCCGGATGGAAACAGCTCGTTCGAATACCCGTGCTCGAAAAACTTCTCCCGGCATTCGGCAAACAGCTGTTGTATAAATTCTCGCCGATGCGGTTCACGTTCCCACTGGTGGAGGATGTCCAGGAAATAGACTAGATCATTGAGCGTCTCGATCCATCCAACCCCTTTCCAATTCGAATAGGCCTCACCCGTGAGTGACCGGCCGAGCAACTCGAACAACCCCACAGGCAATCCCAGTCGGGAAGACAGCCCGGCATACTTGTCCTGCAATTCTTCGCAGAGATCCTGCAACAACCGCCGCATGGACAGGCGAAATTCGACGGTCAGACGTGCAAGAAGGTGTGCATCGAGTAGCGGCATCAGGGTGACTCACACAGGGAGCAATCTCGCGGGGACTGTAACCCAGCACAGACAAGGGTGCAAGGAGAGAACCGCAGCAGAAGAGAGCGGTAAGAATCGACGGCCCTGCGACCTCGCTCAGTGATAGTGATACGGCCGTTTGGTACGCGCACCTGAACAGGCTGAGGTTCAAGTTGAGACAATGAGAAGAAATCGCTCGGCTAGAACCTTGGCCTCAACCTCGACCGCCTATGAGGCTGGCAGCCCTTCTCAGTATCCACCTAGGCTGCCTTGGCGTGCCGATGCATGGCCGGCACCAACGCTACCGGCTCCAGTTGCCGCACCGTGGCGGATCGCTGGCTCGTCCGATTGCGATCGATGACAGGATCCACAATGTTGCCGCAAGACACACAGCGCAGACCGCGCATCCACATCGGCAGATAACTCTCGCGGATATCGAGCAAATCGTCACCGACCATGAGACCGTGGCATCTGGGACAATTCATGGAAACCCTCCCGGCGATAGTGGGCAACCCGTTCCACCTGATTCCAGTCACCACATCTGGAATCTATCGGTACAGAAAGCAATTGGGATGCCACATGAGCCCTTCACACTCTTGCGTGTTTTCACGGCGAATCGTAGCGTGGTGGCCTGAGATTCTGGCACAATGACGAAAAATGTGACTGGATTGGCCCCATGGGACAAAATAGGTCATCACGGCGTTCTAAGTAGACGATCCTAACCAATGGCCCTGAGCAGACTAGAACTTGAACGTGTCCTCGCCGAACTCACCCCCATGCTCCACGGCGGGTGGATTCAGAAAATTCACCAACCCATTGTGGACACACTCATTTTCGATGTCCGCACACCGGGACGGACGCATCGGCTGCTGATATCCGCGCGGCCGGATACATCCCGATTGCACCTGACGAGCCAACACCTTCCCAATCCGACGACGCCTCCGGCGTTTTGCCAGTTCCTGAGAGCTCACTTTCAAGGGGCCAAGATTGACGCGATGGCCCAAGTGCCACACGAACGAATCGTTGAGATGACGTTCATCGGCAAGGACGGCATGCAGACGCTCGTGTGCGAGTTGACCGGGAAAAAAGCGAATATCCTGGTCCTCAACGCCGACCGGCACGTACTTCGTGACCTCACACACCAGCGCGACCGCGTCGGTCACCCCTATACGGCTCCACCACACCGCCAACAAGTCCCGCACGCAACACAGCCGATTCGCTTTACCGGCGCCTGTGGCACTGAGGCTCCGGTATCGGCTGAGATCGATGCCTATTACCAGGACAAGGAATCGATCCTGTCGCTCGATCATGCCAAAGCAACGCGGCGGCAGGCGCTAAATCGTACCATCAAGAAAGAGCGGCGGAGGATGGCAGCCTGGCAGGAGGATATGGAAAAGGCCTCAACCTATCGGGGTTATGCCCGCTATGGAGAATTGATCAAAGCGAATCTGAGTACGATCGCAAGAGGAGCCGAACGGATCACTGTCGTCGATTATTTTGACGAGACACTCCCCGAGGTCACCATCCCGCTCGATACGGCGAAATCACCTCAAGGAAATATGGATGACTATTTTCGGAAACATCGCAAGTATCTGATAGCCGACCGGGAGCTGACCCCGCGTATTGCACAGGCGGAGCGGGAGCTGCACCGGCTTCGAGAAGAACTCTCGGCAATTGAGCAGGGAGTCTGGACTCCGCCACCGGCAGCAGCCACTCCCCTTCGCACGTCTACACAGGCGGCAGTACTCAAGCGAACGCCATCCAGCGAAACCCAACGACACGGCCCGTTCCGGCGATTCGAGTCGACCGACGGATTACCAATCTTTGTCGGACGCAACGCGCGAGAAAACGATGAACTCACGTTCGGCTTGGCCAAAAGTGACGACCTCTGGCTCCATGCCCGAGGCACACCCGGTTCACATGTCGTCGTGCGACTTGGAAAAGGGGCCGAACCTCCAGTCGAAACTTTACGCGACGCCGCGACGTTGGCACTGCTGTACAGTGACTTAAAGAAAAGCGGCAAGGGTGAGGTCGTCTATACCAGGCGCAAGTGGGTGAAAAAGGCCAAGGGCCAGGCACCCGGCGCCGTGACTATCACACAAGAAAAGTCGCTCCATGTGAGCTTAGACAAGACCAGACTGGATGCCTTGAAGCTTCGGGGGTCGGGCCCATAACCGCACCCCCTACCTCGTCCCCTTTTTTCTCTTCAAACGCCATGATAAAGTGCCCATATATGGGCACGCCCTCCCAATCCATCAATACCTTGAATATTACCTACGCACTGACTGCGTGCCGAAACCTCCGTGAATTTGATCAACGACTGACTCATGCGTTACAGCAGGCTGTGGACTGCGATTTCGTCGGCCTCTATCTCTATAGCCAATCAACACAAACATTCGCCCCGGTCTCTGCTCCGCTGACCGATCCAGACTGTCCAGGCTACATGATCGGCCAGTTGCCTGCGGACGGAACTATGAAAGAAACAGCCGTCAGGCAGGGTCGTGCGCTGCTCGAACACAATCTCAGAGATTCTCCTTGGACCGAAGCCGTTGCCCTGAAAACATCTCCGTTCACAACTGGATCTGTCTTGGTCGCTCCGCTCGTGGAACCCGTTTCCACCGGCATGCAACCCGCTCGCACCGTCGCGGTCATATCCGTCGTGGCTGCCGGCCGAACCGGCGCTTTCACGGACGATGACCGTCTGTTTCTTGAACAACTCGGCATCCAGCTGGGGCCCGTGCTCCAGAACATCCTGGCGTCGGAAGAACGGGACGCCCTCATGGCCATCAACAGACAGGTCGTCGTGGAAACCATGACCACCGAGCAACTTATGCCGGTTGTGCGCGACATGCTGCACCGTGTGGTGCGGCAAGACATGACGGGGATGGTGCGGTTTGTCCAGTCACCGAATGGTCCGTGGTTCGATATCGTCTATCGGGACGGTGTCGAAATTGACCTCGCGCAACTTCGGCAATTTCCCTTTGATCAGATGGCCCCAGCAGAAATGCTCGCGACGGGCAAGCCGCTCCTGATTACCGGCCATAACCATACCCATTTCCCGGAACGGGCCTATATCGAATCTGTCGGCATTCTTTCCTGCATCCTCTGCCCCTTGATCGTCCGTGGCACACCGTATGGATTCTTGGCCATCGGCAGCAGGCGGCGCAATGCGTTTTCCGATCGAGACTTAGGGTTTAGCGAGCAAATCGGATTTCACCTTTCGCAGGCCATGACGAACTTGACTGCCTATGAAGAAATTCGAACTCTTAAAGAGCAGCTCGAACAAGAAAACGTCTACCTGCGCGATGAGATCAATGCCACCGTCGATTTCAAGACCTTGGTCGGCGAGAGCGCGGCCCTGCAGAAGACGCTCAAGCTCGTCGAACAGGTTGCGCCCACCGATTCAACCGTCCTGATTACGGGAGAAACCGGCACGGGGAAGGAACTGCTCGCCCAAGCCATTCACCGCCTCTCGCCGCGAAAAGAGAAACCGTTGATCACGCTGAACTGCGCCGCATTGCCACCCACCTTGATCGAATCAGAATTATTCGGACACGAGAAAGGCGCGTTCACGAATGCCACGGCCAGGAAGATCGGCCGATTCGAGGTGGCTGACGGAGGCACAATCTTCCTGGACGAAGTGGGCGAACTCCCGATCGACCTGCAAGCCAAATTCTTGCGAGTGCTGGAAGCACAGGAACTTCAACGGGTCGGCGGCACACAGACCATTAGGGTCAATGTCCGCGTGCTTGCCGCCACCAATGTTGATGTGGAGCAGGCCGTCAAAAATGGGCGGTTTCGCTCCGATCTCTTTTACCGATTAAATGTTTTTCCCGTGCGGGTTCCCCCGCTCAGGGAACGGCGCGATGACATCCCATCGCTCGCGCGGCACTTTGTGAAGAAATACAGCGAACGGCACCGCCGGCCCATCACGCGTATCGGTAGCGGAACGTTGAAGGCACTCACTTCCTACGACTGGCCTGGCAACGTGCGCGAACTCGAACATGTCATCGAGCGCGCCGTCATCGTCAGCCGCGGACCCGTTCTCGTGATTGACGAATTGACACAGCCAGATGAGGGGATGATCAAAGATACCGCCCCCCGGACGTTGGCCGATGCGGAACGCGTCCACATCGTCGAGACGCTCCGTCAGACCAAAGGAGTCCTCGCCGGTAAACATGGCGCCGCAGCCCGCCTCGGGATGAAACGTTCGACACTGCAGCATCGAATGAAAAAACTCGGTATCCGCCAAGCCTCAGCGCACTCACCGTAACTGCCCATATATCGGCAGTCATCCCACATCTGCCAACCTATCGGCAGATTTCTCAGCCCCGTGCTCGACGCGTATCGGCCATGCCCTCCACACGTCTCCATACAACTTCAACTACTTACGAGTGTCTGACCGCTCACGTTCCAGATTGGCACCATCCCTGCTCTCCCGTCCCGACGTGAAACCAGATGCTTCCCTGACGCCTGAATATGTCCGTCATGCCATCGAAGAGCACTTCCTTGCCCGACAGGCCGAACTCCACCCATCGGGGGAGCAGACGAAAGATGGACGGCGGTTCTCGTGGTGCGGAGATCTGTTCGATTTCTTTGTCGAAGGATTGGCGGAACGTTTGGCCGCCAGTGGCATCACCTTTTCACAATCCTTCCCCGGACCCTTTCGGCTCCTGGATGAAGAGCAAGCGGCGAACGGCGACCATGTCCGGCGCTTTTGGACAACCGTGCTCTCCCATGGTTGTCCCATCGCCCGACTCTGTACGTATTTCTTCCATCGGCACGACCGGGTGCCGCTACCTCAACTCCCCAAAGTTGTGGCCTACCCTCCTGACCATCTAGCCCCCGAGACTGAGCCATGAACTACGTTGCTCTTAAGATGCTCTTCGGCGATCGCGCCAAATATCTCATGCTGCTCTGCGGCCTCACGTTCTCCGTCATGCTGATCGTCCAGCAGGGATCGATCTTCTGGGGTTTGATGATGTGGTCCCAAGCCAGCATCAGCAACGTCAACGTGCCGATCTGGGTCACCGATCCTGGCATTGCCCAGGTCGACGAAGTGAAACCGATTGCGAGCACGGCGGTGGATCGCGTCAGAAGTGTCGACGGAGTGGAATGGGCGGTCCCACTCTACAAGGGTCTGTTGCGTGCACGCCTTGCCAGCGGAGACTACCATCAAATCACGTTGACCGGCCTGGAGTCCTCGACCCTCATCGGACGGCCCGCAGAAGTCCTCGAAGGACGGTTTGAAGATATTTTGCAACCGGATGCCGTTGTCCTGGACCAGTGGGCGGTGGAGCGGATGGGTGGGCCTGGTATCGTCACAGTCGGAACCATATTTGAACTCAACGACAAGCTCGCCCGCGTCGTCGCGATCGCCAAGACACAAAAGAGCTTCACTAATATTCCCGTGGTCTACACGACCTACGAACGCGCCCTCCGCTATGTACCGCGCGAGCGCCGAGCCCTGTCCTACGTGCTGGCCAAAGCCAAGGATGGCCTTGTGGTTGACGATGTGATCCAACGCATCCGTGAGCAAACCGGCCTGGGGGCGTTTACAGAAGAAGACTTCGGGGTAAAGACGATCATGTGGGTGCTCAAAAATACCGGGATCGGCATCAACTTCGGGACGACGATTCTGTTGGGCTTCATTGTCGGGATGGCCATTGCAGGACAAACCTTTTACCTATTCACCGTCGAAAACCTCCGCCAATTCGGCGCCCTCAAGGCCATGGGTGCCTCGGGGTTGACGCTGGCGCGGATGATCCTACTCCAAGCCTTCACCGTCGGCCTCACGGGCTACGGCCTCGGTATCGGGCTTGCGACAGTTTTCGGATTCTTGACTGCACGAGGCGGAAGCCTGCCCTTCGTTGAAACGTGGCAACTGTTGTTGCTCGTCCTCATCGCGCTTCTGACCATCTGCGCGGTGTCGGCGCTGATCAGTATCGTCAAACTTGCCCGGCTGGAACCGGCAATCGTCTTTCGGTGATCACGATGGACGACCACACACAACCAGCGGCGGTCCGCGCACGCGGCATCGTCAAATCCTTCGGAACCGGCGACACACAGGTGACGGTGTTGAGAGGGATCGACCTCGATATTTATCTGGGCGAAATGCTGCTGCTGGTCGGCGAATCCGGCGGAGGGAAAACCACGTTATTGTCCGCCATCGCCGGCATCCTCGATATCGACGCCGGCGACATCGATGTGCTGGGCGTTCCGCTCAGCCGTCTACCCCCTGGGAAACGCACCGTGTTTCGAGGACAAACCATGGGGTTTATTTATCAACAGTTCAACCTGCTGCCGGCGCTCACGGCCGCAGAGAACGTGGCAATTCCACTCTTGATCCAAAAGATTGGGCGGCATGAGGCCATCCAGCGCGCTCGGGCGATGCTCGACCGTGTTGGGCTCGAAGACAGAACAGAGTTTCTGCCCAAGAACCTGTCTGGCGGCCAACAGCAACGGGTCGCAATCGCACGGGCACTGGTCAACGAACCACGCCTGTTGATCTGCGACGAACCCACCGCCGCATTGGACGGTCCGAACGGCCAAAAAGTGATGGCCCTGCTGCGCGAGGTCGGACGATCGCCCGATCGCTGCGTTGTGGTCGTCACCCACGACAGCCGCGTGTTCCAATATGGCGACAGGATGGCCAGGCTGACGGACGGACGGATCGTCGGAATCGAATCTATTGTACGGGAGGGAACCGCATGATCATCGGGAAACGGCTGAGCGTCTGGCTGGCCTTGCTTGGTATCGGTTTCACCGCGTGGGTGCTGATCGGCGCTAACAAGCATGAGCCCATGCCGACGCCCATTTCTGACCCGCCTCGGTCGCCATACCCGCACACCGTGGCGGCCTCCGGCATTATTGAAGCGGTGAATGAAAACGTCCGCATTGCCCCCCCGGTGGCTGGATTGATTACCAAGGTGTTTGTAAAAGTCGGTGAGCAAGTCAACGAACAGGCCCCTCTGTTCCAACTGGACGAGCGAGAACTGCGCGCGCAACTGCTGACGCGTGAAGCCGCCATTCCTCCTCTCCAAGCGCAAATCGATGAGCAGACATACAAGATCGGCGATCTTGAGACACAATTACACCGTCTCGAATCCGTCCATGATGAGCGGGCCGTGAGCGAGGACGATCTCAAGCGAACCTGGTACGCCCTTGAAATGGCCAAGCGTGGCGCGCAACGTCTTCACGCGAGCCTGAAGCAGGCCATGGCCCAACGGGACGAAGTCACTATCTTGCTTGGTCGACTGACGGTCCGTGCCCCACGAAATGGCACGGTCCTGCAAGTGAACGTGCGAGCGGGAGAATACGCGACGCTGGGATCGGCAGAACCCCTGATCCTGTTGGGCGAAACCGAGCAACTGCAAGTTCGTGCCGACATCGACGAAGTCAATGCCCCACTCGTGGTGCCACAGGCCAGGGGCACGGCCTCCATTAAATCCATGGCCAATCGGAAGATTCCGCTGACCTTCGTGCGCATCGAGCCCTACGTCATTCCCAAAAAATCCCTCACGGGTGAGAACACAGAGCGGGTCGATACTCGAGTGCTGCAAGTCATCTATCGATTCGAACGTCCGTCCTTTCCCGTCTATGCCGGGCAACAGCTCGATGTGTTCATCGAGCGGCAGTCTTCCGGTACGTCCAGCGGAACAGAACCCCCTTCCACTGTCCGGACGGAGCAGCCCTCGTGAGCCGTACGACGCCCACCATAGGGATGACCGTGATGGCATTGCTCCTATCCGCCTGCGTGCAAGGAACCACCTACCAGCGTCCCCAGACAGAGACACCGGACAGCTGGTCCACGCTCGGGCCCACGGATGCCACCATGTCAGCCGATCGCGGGCCGGAGGCTACGTGGTGGAAGACGTTTCAGAATGATGAACTTTCTGGCCTCATCGAACGGGCCTTGCAACACAATCATGATGTGAAACGCGCGGTCGCTCGAATCCTTGAGGGCCGCGCCGCAGTGATGTCCGCCACGGCCGGCCTCTTCCCACATCTGAACCTCTCGAGTTCTTACACCAACATCGCAGTCTCTGAGAATACCTTGGCAGGGTTAGGGCTGGCGACAGGCCAGCGTCCAGGGCCATCGATCTTCGCAACGCCAGGAACCACGTTTGACCTTTGGAATGGCGCGATGGACCTTCGCTGGGAATTGGATTTCTGGGGCCGTATACGTCGAGGCCGCGAAGCCGCACAAGCTGAGACCAACGCCATCGAGCAAGACGCCCGCGCGGTCGCGCTCTCGCTTATCAGTGATGTGGGGCAATCGTACTTTCGCATCAGAGAATTGGATGAGCAGCTCGATATCGCCACACGAACCCTGGCCGTCCGCCAAGAATCCCTGGAGATTATCAAGAAGCGCGCGGCAGTTGGACTGGCCTCAGACTTGGACGTCAAACGGACGGAGGTCCTTGCCGCGGAAGCCGCAGGCCTGATCCCTGATCTGACGAGATTACGCGCTATCGAATCCCACCGACTTGAGGTCTTGACCGGGATGGCACCAGGCTCTCTTGATCTTGCCCGCAAACCTCTTCGTGCCGTGATTGCTCAACCGGAGATCCCAGTGGGACTCCCCTCCCAGCTCCTGGAACGGCGCCCGGACATTCTCCAAGTAGAAGCCACACTGGTCGCCTCCAACGCCCGTATCGGCCAGGCTCGCGCCTATTTTTTCCCCACGCTGACCATTACCGGGCAGGGTGGGCTGCAGAGCGCGGACTTCGCCAAATGGTTTACCGGCAACAGCTTCAACTACAGTATTGGCCCATCGATCACTCTGCCCATCTTCCAAGGGGGAACGAACCTGGCTCGTCTTGATCAGGCCGAATCCCAATACCAGCAACTCCTGGAAAGTTATCGGCAAACGATCTTGCAGGCCTTCAGAGAAGTGGCCGACCTGCTGGTATCGGTCCATGCACGCGGAGAACAACTCACCCACCAGCGCGCACAACTCGCAGCGGCACAGGAGGCGGTACGTCTTGCCCAGGTCCGCTATCGCAATGGGATGGTCAACTATCTGGATGTGCTGGACGCGCAACGAACCGTCTTATTGGCGGAAACCCAGCTGGTTCTCATCGAACGAACCCGTCTCACCGAGATGGTCGGCCTGTTCAAAGCGCTGGGAGGCGGATGGTCTCCTCCCACTGCTGTACCCGCTTCTTGAGCCCGTGCAGAAATGAAGCTTTTGCTCGTCTTCAAACCCTACACAGCACTATGATGTGTGGAAAGAGGGCACTATGTCAGGCAACCAGAATATCCCGCAGACAACTGGTTCGGCGACCATTCTCGTCGTTGATGATGAACTACCGGTACTTAATTTGTGCAAGACCATGCTTGAGGGATCAGGATTTACGGTGCTTCAGGCCGACGGCAGTTCTGATGCACTCAGGATCTGCGCAGAGCACAAGGGGCCAATCGATCTTCTCCTCACCGACCTCATCCTGCCTCCGCCCGGCTTTCACATTGCCTCTGGGTCGAATCCATTTCCTCATGTGAACGGGCTGGAACTCGCTGTCCGGGCAGCGACGATCCGTAAGGGGCTCCATGTCATCCTCACATCGGGAAATCCGGACAAGGAACTTGCGAGTCATGGGATTAAGCGAGGGACGTTGCCCTTTCTCGCAAAGCCGTTTGAGCAAGAACGCTTGATCCGTCTGGTTCAAGACGTACTGGCACAACCTGCTTCGTTGTTGGATATCTCGGGACAGGCCAAAGCCGTCAACGACGATGAATGGTTCGGCTGAGGATGCAGGGTAAGGTTGAGGCTGAGGTCACGGAACGAGCATCAGAACCCCTGCGCTTTTACCTTGCTACGCGTGCTCGGTCATGAACCAGCCCGCAATCGACAGCCTCCGGTGCTGACCTGCCGTAGAATCCACCCGGCACACTCGATGGAAACGAGGTACGGTAAATAGGACCAGAGAGCCTGGGCGCGGCTCGATGCAGTGAGTCGGCACCAAATCTGCGGAACTAGTCTTTTCCTCGTGCCGTTGCGCATATATAATCAGTTCCCCTCCCCAGTCTGGCCGCCATTCTTCGTGGAAATATGCGACCACGGCGATCCGCCGCAGCGGAGCCCGCCGCCCCCCTGTGGGGCGGCCTTGATCCGTATCATCATGGGTCGGCAGACAATCGCCTGCCGCATAGGAGTAGTAACTGAATCCCAGATGGCGCCCGATAATATGGGGAAACGACTCGATGTATTCTTGAATGCAGGGCAATTGCAGCCGGGCGAGAAACCGCTGGCCTTCAAGAGGGGCGATGTCGGCTTTCGCCCAATTCCCTGATTGAGGGAAATCCTCCCTTACATTGGGAAGCTCGTCCAGGCTCCTCCACGCCGCGTTGGTCATCGCCTCGCGAAAATACTGCCGCTCGCCAGGAGACCAGAAGTCTTCGATGACCAGGACCGGATTCGTATGCAAGGAGACAGCAGACAGATCCTCGATCGTCATGACCGACTGGAGCAGACCCTCTTGCTTCTTCACCAGCTCCTCCCTGCAACACCTATTCACAAATCGATACAATATCCTCGCACCGGCTTGTTCGACTCACAAGACGGCCTCGAAAAGCAGAGGGGCGGCCATTGTAAAATGGCCGCCCCTCCAGATACACAGGAACCGGATCAACTACCAGCGGTCGCGCTTGCCGCCACCACCACCCGCACGGCCACCGCCGCCACCGAATCCACCACGTCCACCACCGCCACCTGTACGTGGCTCTTGGGGACGCGCTTCATTGACCGTCAACGTACGGCCGCCCATTTCTGAGCCGTTGAGCGCCGTGATGGCCGCTTGGGCTTCGGCGTCCGCCGACATTTCCACGAAGCCAAACCCGCGGGATTGGCCGGTAAACTTATCCGTGATGATCCGTGCGGATGCCACAGAGCCGTGGGCTGCAAACAAATCGCTCAATTGCTGCTCGGTCGCCGAATAGGGCAACCCACCGACATAAATCTTTGAACCCATCGGGGTTCCTCCTTATAAATGATGACATTGTCTTGAACACGAGGACCGAGGGGGAAGGAGCGGGCCGAAGACGCGAACCATGCAGCGACTTGGTCTGACTTCCGACGAGATTCCCGGACAAGGCAACATCCGCGTTGTGGGTCTGCATGCTTGAATCGCTCTACCGCGAGACCCGTACGATAGAGTGTGCGTACAGTAGCACAGAGATCTTCCCGATTACAACCTTACTCGCCAATTCTGACAAGCAGCCCTTGGTCCTTGCAATAGGCGAAGGTCCGGTAGAACCACCACACGGCGATGACCAGGAACAGGCCATTGAGGCCCACCGCCCAAGCCAGACTGGCGCTCGGCGCACCCTCCGCCCCCAACACAGCCCGCATCCCCTCGAAAATATGGGCCGCCGGGTTTGCCCAGGCCACGGGCTTCAACCAGCCCGGCAAGATCTCCATGGGATAAAACACGCAAGAAATTGGCTGAAACAAGAACACCATACTCCAGGCCAAGACCTCCGCCTCTTGCCCAAACCGCATAATGAGCGATGTAGTAAACACGCCGATCACCCAGCCGGTCAGCACTAGGTTCAGGATGAAGGGAAGCAGCCAGAGCCCGATCATAAACACATTGTAAGAGTAGAAGAGCAAGGCGCACAGCGTCATCACGATCGCCACAGCTGTGACCTTGAAGATACTCATGACCATCGTGGCGGCCAAGAACTCACTCGGTTTGAGCGGGCTGGCGAAGAGATTCATCAAATTCCTCGCCCAAAGCTCTTCAAGAAACGAGATGGTGATGCCTTGTTGTGACCGAAACAGCATATCCCACAAGATGAGCGCCCCCAGGAAAAACGTGACGAACCCCGGCACCTGGCTTTGAAAGCGTGTGAGATAGATGGTGATAAAACCCCAGATCACAAGATCCAGGAACGGCCAATAAAAGATCTCCATGATCCGGGGCGGACTGCGACGGTAGAGATAGAGGTGCCTGGCAACCAGGGCCAGAATGCGATGCAGCTTCATCCGCACCCTCCCGCTCCGGGGCCATGTTCTTCGCCGCATCCGCCGCATTCCTGGTGTGCGCCAAGCACCGTGCCCATGAGGTGCCGCACGCCGCCGAGCATGTGCACCCCGGCGAGCTGACCATCAGGGGCGCGGCGAAGCCCGAACGCGACAAGGACCAGCGGCATCACGCTAAGGCCACAGGCAAACGCGAGTCCTGGCATCCGCGAGGAGTCCCACAACCAGGCCAGCGCCACCAGCATGAGGAGCGGAATCGTCGATCCGGCCAGGCTGTTCAGGAGCACGCGCTGACTGCATGTTCCACGCACGTACCCGACCGTCCCAATCACGAGCCAAAACAAGCCCCAGCCGGCGCTCAACCCGAGCCCACCAGCCAGTAGTCCCATCCCAAAGTCGATCCAAAGCTGTGCCACCGTGTTGGTTTCCCCTTCAACCCGCATTATCATGGACAATGCGGGTTAACGCCGCGATTCACGCGCCAATTTCAGAAAGACCTCTTCCAAATCGGCCTGACCGAAGCGCGTCACGATTTCCTGAGCCGTCCCCTCAGCCACGATTTTGCCGCATTGCAGGAAGATAATGCGGTCCGACATTTCTTCCATCTCCCGCATGTTGTGCGACGTGTAGAGAATACTTAAGCCGGAAGACCGCTGCTCCTCTTTCAACAACATCCTGATTTTCTCAGCAATATCTGGATCGAGGCTGGCAGTTGGCTCATCGAGAAAGAGAATCTTGGGTTCTGTGAGAAACGCCTTTGCCAGGGTCACCCGTGTCATTTGGCCCGACGACAGTTTCCTTGTGACCTTGGTGCGGAACGACTCCATCTCCAGTTTCTTGACCATCTCGTCCACACGCCGCGGGATATCCGACAGGCCGTAGAGCCGTGCAATAACCCAGAGGTTCTCCTCAACCGTCAACGACTGGGGCATCGAAATATAGGTGGAAGAAAAATTGACCTGTTGGAGAATGGCCTCCCGATGTGTGGCAAGGTCCATCCCGAACATGCGAATCGATCCTGCCGTCGGGGTGACCACGCCCAGCAGCATTTGGATCGTGGTGGTCTTTCCCGCCCCATTCGGGCCGAGCAGACCAAGAATCTCACCCGGCTTGACCGAAAAGGAAATGCCATCCACGGCGAGAAAATCGCCGAATCGCTTACTGAGATTCGTGACAGCAAGAACCGGAGCAGACATCGTCCTTACGCTCCCGCGGGTTCAATTAGACAGCAGATTTTGGAGCTTCTCCGGGAGATGGCAAACTTCGCACCTTCGTTCGACCACCTTGCCTTGATATTCGGTCTTCCCGTCATGACACCGGAAACAGTCATTGAGCGCCCGCGTGCGAAGATGGGACCCTTCAGGATGGTCCGGATACCAGGGCGTGCTATCGGCGGACACATGTCCTCGTGGAATCACGATTGGATAGCCCTTGATCGGCCGATCATGAACCACACCGGCATGGCAGGCCATACACCCTTCTCCGTTCCCGCTTTTCTCGAACGCGTCCATATGTTTCCGATGGCTCATGACAAGACCGACCTCTTTCACCGGCGGCGGCAAATCGCGCGGCGCGATTTCGGAAACCCGGAGGATGTTGCGATGGCAACTCAGGCACCGTCCGGAATCGACGTGCGCTTTCAGGTTATGCGGTTCGGCCGGAGTCCCGAAGGCATACCGCACCACATCCCGTGTTCCTGCCCACACCTTGTCACGCAGCCAGCCTTCGAGTCCAGGCCTGACATGGCAGGCGACGCAGGTCACCTCCTCATGCGAGGACACCGCCCAGCTCTCATAGGATGGAACAATCATATGGCAACCGGCACAGAATTTGGGGTCGTCGGTCAAAGGAACGGCTGCGCCGCCAAGCGCAAGGACGCCGGCCGCGAGACCGAGGAGGACCGCAAGTTTAGGTGTCCAGCTCATGCTCTGATCGAGCACGTCGGGGAAACCGCTTTATGATAAGTGCGGCAACAGCGGGCACGTCGTCCAGACCAAACACCGGCACATCAAGCGCGACCGGCTGGTTAGACACCACCGCCAGCAAACCTTCTGACGAAACAGGCACCTCCCCAAATTGATCGCGAACAATCACGATCTTGGGATACCCTTCGTGTTTCCAGCCTTCCGCGATGATCAGGTCGTACGTCACGTCCAAAAACCTGTCTCGCACCTCTTCAACCTTCAACTCGTCCGAGACATCGGCAAACAAGGCCAGACTCCCTTTCGACAACACCACGACACTGCTGGCTCCCGCCCGCTTGTGCCTCCAACTGTCCTTGCCTTCCGTATCGAGATCGAACCCATGGCCCGCATGCTTGACCGTGGCCACTTTGTACCCGGCCCGCACCAACTCGGGAATCACCCGCTCAATAAAAGTAGTCTTGCCGCTATTCGACCGTCCGACAAAACAGAGGATAGGAATGGGCATAGAGGTCTTCGTCAACAACAAGATGGCCGATGGCCGCCAGTCTGCACGTGTTCAGACTTTGTCAACCAGGCCTCACCGCTCAACAATTGAACCGTGACCAGATCGCCGGGGGCCAACCGTTCCACCTCAACCGGCACATCGATCAAGCAATTGGCCTTCACCATTGAGGTGAGAATTCCCGATCCCTGACCGCCTGTTGTCCGAACCTTGAACGTTCCGTCTTCGCGCGTAAGAATTCCGCGTAAGAAGTGCCGCCGGTCCGGACGCTTTGAAAATGTCTCCTGGAACACCGCCTCTACAACGGGACGGCCATAGCTACGGCGCCCACTCATCTTGAGCAGGGCAGGACGAACCAACTGTTCGAAGGTGACCATGGACGAAACAGGATTCCCCGGCAAGCCGAAGGCCAGCTTGCTTTGAATTTTCCCAAAAGCCAGCGGCTGCCCTGGTCTGATCGCTAATTTCCAGAAATTCATCTCCGCGCCGATTTCCCGAAAAACGGCCTTGGTGAAGTCGTAGTCCCCCATCGATACCCCGCCGGACAGTACCAAGATATCGGCGTTCAAGCCTTGGGAGATTTTTTCCTTCAGCGCGGCGTGCGTATCCCGTGCGATACCGAGCAATAATGGAATGCCGCCGGCTTCCTGTACGGCGGCGGCGATGCCATAGCTGTTCGAGTTAATGATTTTCTCGTCGCTGAATCGTTCGTCGAGGTCAGCCAACTCATCGCCTGTCGAGAGAATGGCGACACGAGGGCGTTGATAGGCAAAGAGAAATGATTTGGCCAGCACGGCAAGCATGCCCGCTTCCCCAGGGCGAATCGGCGTGCCCTTCGAAATGATACACTCACCCTTCTTTACATCTTCACCACGAGGACGAATGTTGGAGCCCCGTGGCTCCGGCTTGAAGACGCGAACCGTGTCCGGAGTCTGCTCCGTATCCTCAACCTTGAGGACTGTATCAGCGCCCAGTGGGATCGGCGCACCGGTCATGATCCGAATGGCCTGCCCGACGCCGACCGTTTTCGACGGCATCCTGCCCGCCGGCACATCTTCAATCACGGCCAACGTCACAGGCTTCTGAATCGCATGATCTTGCTTGATGTCCTCCCAGCGAACGGCGAACCCATCCATGGCGCTGTTGTCCCACGGCGGGTTGTCCCGCTCCGCGACGATATCTTCACCAATCGTCCGTCCGAGCGCATCAAGCAGAGAGATCTTCTCCAGGCCCAATACGGCCGTCGCATCGAGCACGATTCGTTGCGCCTCGTGAAGGGGTGTCAGATTGTTCATGATATCCGTCGTCGGTTGGCGGCCGTCAGCTCAATCGTAGGGCAGGTTTGAGCAACGAACTGCCCTTCTTGCAGAAGGCTTCGACTTGATTGGCGATCCGATGGTACGCCTCGGCGGTCGGCGTATCGGAGTTGAACAGCGCAAACGGTTCGCCTGCATCTGATTGCGTGACCACATCCGGATCCAGCGGAATACGACCCAGAAATGGCACACCCATGTCGAGCGCGGAAGCTTCGCCGCCACCCTTCCTGAATACGTCGATATGGTGGTGGCAATTCGGACATTCCAACCCGCTCATGTTTTCCACGATGCCGATGATCGGCACCTCACTGTCTTTACAGAACGTGACAGACTTGCGGGAATCGAGCAACGCAACTTCCTGTGGCGTGGTGACGATGACGGCCCCGCTGACCGTGCCGAGCAAATCGATGGTCGTCACCGATTCGTTCCCGGTCCCGGGAGGCAGATCAATCAGCAGGAAATTCAGATCCTGCCATTCAACTCCACCGAGCAGCTGATTGACGAACTCATACTTGTACGCGTCGCGCCAGATGATCGGGTCATCTGAATTCTGCAGGAGAAACGACATCGACGCGATCTTGAGATTGTAGGCCTGAAACGGAATGATCCCGCCGCCGGTGCTGATCTTGAGCTTCTGCCCTTCGGCGCCCACCATCTTGGGAATGTTGGGCCCATGAATATCCATGTCACAAATACCGACGTGCCACCCTTTGAGCGCGAGACTGACGGCGATGTTCGTTGTGCAGGTGCTCTTGCCCACCCCGCCCTTATTGCTCATGATGAGCACCTTGTGCTCGATTCGCTCCATCCGCTTGGCCACAAGCCAGCGGCTGTGCCCTTCCTTGTCCTTCTGGCACCGCTCGTTCTCGTCGCAGATGGCGCAGGCCCACAAATACGTGCAGGCGTCGCTGCCGCCGCTGCTGATCACATTCAGCTCACGTCCCATGACTAATCCTTGTTATCAAGACACTCCTGCCGACTACCGCTGACGACCCGATGTGGGAACCCCCACGTACTCGCCCCCTGAAGATTTTGCTGCCGATGCGCCACCCACACCGGCTCCTGCTGTTGCCATTGCCACTGCAGGCGCGGAGTCCGGTTTGTCTCCAGCAGGCTTCTGCTTGCCGAAAAACTTGGCGCCGAAAATGCCGACCCAGTAGAGAAGAAACATGGGACCGGCCATGAGACACTGGTTAAACGGATCGGGCGTGGGAGTCAGAATCGCGGCAATGATGAACGACCCCAACAGCGCCCATTTCCAATATCGGATGAGAAAGGGCGCATCGACCCACCCCAGTTTGGCCATGAGGGTGATCGCGAGCGGCACTTCGAAAATCAGTCCAAAGACCAACAAAAACCACAGGGCAAACCCGACGTACTGCGCGATCGAGATTTGCGGGGCAAATCCCGCGTTGACGCCGTAGGAAATCAAAAAGTTCAGCGCAAACGGGAGGATGAAAAAAAACGAAAACCCGACGCCACAGTAAAACGCCACGGTACTGACGAAGACGAACGGACCGACAAACCGCCGTTCCTGGGCATGCAACCCCGGCACCACAAACCGCCAGACTTCATACAAAATATAGGGCGTCGCCAGCACTAACGCGAACAGCCCCGCAACTTTGACGTTCTGCCACAGCGCCTCGGCCGGGGCCAGAAATACAAACGGCACGGTCGGTAGGTCCGTCGGCTCCCACGACAAGGTGCTGGGCACAAACATATTCTGCAAGGGGATGCGTAGCCATTTGACCAGAGTGTCCGCAAAGAAGAACGTCCCCACGAACACGATTGCCGTAATGATCGCCGTGCGGGTCATCCGCACTTGGAGCTCCACCAGGTGCTCCATGACCGGCATCTTCTTGTCTTCCAGCGGCTTGAAGACCGAATCTTGCAGCCAGCGATTGAATGCGTCCAGCACAACCCCTCACTTGGGATTCACGGCCACGAACAGGCTGTTTCCCTGCCGATTGACCAACAAGACCGCCAACTCGTCTTTCTTGATCTTGGCGGCGGCCTTCTGATACTCGTCCAGCGTCTTGATCGTTTCGTGGTTCACTTCCTGAATCACGTCACCGCGCTGCAACCCCGCGGCTTCCGCCTGTCCGCCTCCTTCTACCGAGACGATCACCACTCCTGTCAACTTGGCGGAGATGTTCAATTGGCTCATCAACGCGTTGTCCAACGCCTGAACGCGAAGGGACGCGAGGACATTGTCCGGCGGCTTGATCGTTTCGGTCGGCTCCTTAGGCGGCGCCGGCTCTTTCTTCGCCAGCATTTCATCCGACGGGCGTTCGGCAACCTTCACGGCGATCGTCTGTTCCTTGCCGTCGCGAAGTACCTTGATCGTTGCATCCTTGCCGACCATCGTCCGCGCCACGAGATTCCGGAGTTGGCTGACGGTCTGAATATCCTTGCCGTTGAAGGCCACGACGACATCGCCCCGCTTGATCCCAGCGGCCTGCGACGGTCCGTTTTCATTCACGTCGCTGATCAGCACGCCCTTGCGATGCTCCGGCAGTTTGAACGACTTCGCCAAGGCCGGTGTGATTTCCTGAATGGCAACTCCCATCCAGCCGCGCACGACTTTTCCGGTCCGCTGGAGACTCTCGACGATGTCGAGCGCAATACTGCTGGGAATTGCGAACCCAACGCCTTCGGAGCCGCCAGTTCGCGAAAAGATGGCTGTATTGATGCCGATCAGATCGCCGTTCATATTCACAAGCGCCCCGCCGGAATTGCCGGGATTGATCGCAGCATCCGTCTGAATAAAATCTTCATAATCGGCAATGCCCACGTTTCCTCGTCCCAGGGCGCTGATGATGCCGAGCGTGACCGTCGAGCTCAACCCGAAGGGGCTGCCCACGGCTAAGACAAGATCGCCTACTTGTAATTTGTCGTACTCTGCCCACTTGAGGAACGCCAGATCCTTGGCCTCGATCTTGATGACGGCCAAATCGGTCTTTGGATCTGTCCCAACGATCTTCGCGGAAAACTCGCGCCGGTCATTCAAGGTCACGGTGATCTGGCTTGCTCCTTCGACCACGTGGTTGTTCGTGACGATATAGCCGTTTGAATCAACCACGACGCCCGAACCCGCACTCTGATCGGGCCGGCCATGTGGTCCAGGCGGTGGGGTGTGGGGCATCGGCGGCGGCGCCGGCAAATCCTCTCCACCCGGCTCCTCACCCGGTGGTTTTCCGAATGGGCCCGGAGGCAACCCACCACGGCGGCGCCCCCCTTCCCCTCCGCCGGTCACCGCAATATTGACGACGGCAGGGGTCGTTTTCTTCACGATGTCGGAAAAGCCCTGAGCGAACGCCGGCGGAACCCCCGCGGCTGAGACGGACACCGCACCGTCAAGGCCGACAAGGGCACAGAACCCCAACAATACTCCACCGCCGATCGACCACACGGTCATGGGCTGACGTCGATACTCCATAGGAATAGTCCTCCAGAAGATTGATCGTACTCTACGTGCCCAAGGCACACCACTACCTGCTGACAGGCTTCGTCTCCAAACCAGACTCGTCATATTCAGACAAAGCCGTCATGCCATGAACGTATCATCTTACACTAATCGTTCCTTGGGCTTCAAAGAGGAAAAGTCTGCCACATTTGGCCTGCACAAGCCCATGGGCCGCGCAAGTCAACGGATTGCCGGTTGCTTTCGCCCCATGTTTCCAGTACGGTGATCCGAAACTGATTTAATGGACTCAGTCGTGACCCGTTCCAGTACGTCACCTTCACACCGACCATTCTCCACGGCATGTCTGATCCTGGCCGGATGCGCCGTCCTGCTGAGCGCCGCATGCGCCAGACACTTGGAATTTCCTCCCATGGGAGAGCCCCTTCCCTCTACGGTGACGCTCAAATTATCGCCGTCCATCACGCCGCACACATTTCATTACACGAATTCTTGCGGGCAGCCGGAAGAAATCCCGATCGGCCGCCACATTGAGGCCGCGCTGCGTGAAGGAGCGCATCGGACGTTCAAGACCGTGGTTTCGGATCACGAGGTCGACAAGGGTATCGCTTCGGACCATGTGCTCACGATCGATATCCGCGATTGGTTCTTCGCACTCGACAAGGACGCGTTGTACGATCGGGCTCCCGCGACCATGCGGATGAACGCGTTCGCGCGGATGCATGACAAGACCGGAACCCTGCTACGGGAAACGGAATTCAAGGTCGTCCGGCAAGAACGGCTGCGGCTGGAGCAACTCGGCAAAAACTGCGGTTACATCATCGACCCGTTCATCGAGAATACGACCGTTGAGTTGGCGTACAAGCTCTTCATGGATGCCAGAGTCGCGCTCGGAGGAACTCCCATTTCGCCTCCAATCGCCGAGCCCCCCACCCTTGATTCACCCAGTGCGCCCCCGACGGCTGCCGCTCCTCCTGCAACCGTGCCTGCGTCGCCGTCGACGCTTCGGTTCAAGGCCCTCTTGTTGGATGAGAACGGCAATCTGATTTTTGAGGGAGGCGAGCATGTCCGCGTGCGGGTGGATGTCGTCAATATCGGGACAAGCCCGGTTGAGCACGCCTCGGCCTCACTCACCGGCACCGCGGCAGTCATCGAACAGTTCCCCGCAACGAGCTTGAGAATTCCGACACTGCTGCCGGGCCAGACCAAAACCGTTGAATTCATTGCGACCTTGCCCGTGACCATTCAACCGAAGCACACCGAGATCAATGTTACGGTTTCCGAATCGGCGGGAGCCGCTGCACCGCCCCAGACACTGTCTTTTACGATTAAACCGGCCGGCGCCGAAACGCGCTGACCCGCTCGATCCCTGGCGGCTCGCACGTCACGAATTCGACCGGCGCTCGCAATGCCCAATACAAGGTTCGACACCGAACTTTCCCGTTCGTCAGGTTGTCCAGCGGATGGCCAATTGTGTTCGCCCTAGAGGTCCAGTACGGTGGCGTAACACGATCGCAAGAGGCTCAATAGTGGCCCCCTCCAACAAGACACTGTCACTCCAATCATTCTCCGCCACACATCTGATCCTGACCGGATACGCTGTCCTGCTGAGCGTTGGATGCGCCGGGCACCTGGAAGTTCCGCCCAAGAGCGACGCACCGCCCTCTCCGGTCCCCTTCGAGTCATCTTCTTCCAAGAAAATCCTATAAATAAAGTAAGAAATTCGTGTTACATTTCAGTAGTTTACGAACTAGTACTTTAGTTAGTAACAGTTTAGTAACCGTTTCAGACCTTTTCCGTGTCCCTTTTCATCTCACAATACCCCTCCTGCACGCTCACAGTGCGGTTCCAAAATCGTTCCGTAATGACTCGTGGGTTACGCCCTTATTCCGAACGGTTGACTCGTCCTAGGCGCTCTCAGAAAAGTAGATAATTATCTACTTTTTGTACTGCTCCATCACCTCTTACCCTTCTTT
>Ga0194120_10000552_pt1 | contig 70717 bp, 38 predicted proteins | sample TA2MahCa65mmetaG_FD_148642 | JGI IMG/M metagenome (GOLD analysis project Ga0194120, IMG submission 148642) | Freshwater microbial communities from Lake Tanganyika, Tanzania - TA2015019 Mahale Deep Cast 65m | ecosystem: Environmental > Aquatic > Freshwater > Lake | place: Tanzania: Lake...
CGACCTCAAGTTGTTCGGCGACCATTCTCCCGATGATGCCGCCGCCGAGGAGCATAATGTTACGTGCCGGTGGCGAGACGCGCCCGGTCAGAGCAAAGACTGAATCGATGTTCCCGGCTTTGCATATGGCATAGACGATGTCGTGCGCGGCAAGCGTCTGACTGCCGGTCGGAATGATCGTCGTCCCGCCGCGATTAATCCCTACTAATCGGAAGTTGAGGTCTTCGCCGGTCGGCGTCAAATCCTTTAGCGCCCGACCGATGATCGGCGACTCGGCGGTCAACCTGATGCCGACCAGCAGAATACGGCTGTCGGCACATTCGACGATGTCGAGGGCGTCCGGATAGCGAATGAGCCGGACGACCTCGTGAGCGGCTTCGAGTTCGGGATGGATCACCTGGTCGATGCCGAGCGCGGCGAGCGAAACCGGCGTGCCGGGACGGGAATACTCCTGATTGCGTACCCGCGCGATCCGCTTCGGCACCCCCAGTTCCCGCGCCAGCATACAGGAAACGATGTTAACCTCATCGACATTGGTAACGGCCAGGACGAGGTCCGAATCCTGCACCCCGGCATCGAGCAGCACCCGGATCGAGGTCGCGTTGCCGCGCACAGCGAGGACGTCCATGCTGCTCTGCGCCTGGTCGATCAAGTCCTGACGCTGCTCGATAATGGTAACGGCGTGCCCGTCCCATGAGAGCGACCGTGCCAAATGCAAGCCGACTGAGCCGGCGCCGACAATGACGATCTTCACGCTGGAAGTTCCTTATACTGCCGAAATGTGCGTCGATCCACCAAGATAGGGCCGAAGGACCGGCGGCACTGCCAGGACGCCTTCGTCCGTCTGGTAGTTCTCCAGGATCGCAACCATAAGCCGCGAGGTCGCCAGCCCCGAGCCGTTCAAGGTGTGAACATAGTCCGTTTTGCCGGTCGCTGCGCTGCGGAAGCGGATGTTCGCCCGGCGGGCTTGAAAGGCCTCGCAGTTGCTGCACGACGAAACCTCGAGCCATTTCCCGACGACCGGCGCCCAGCACTCGAGGTCGTAGCAAGCCGCGGCGTTGAAGCCCATGTCACCGGCGCAGAGACGCAGCACCCGGTAGGGAAGTTCGAGACGCTTCAGAGCCTCTTCGGCGTGGCCAACCAGTTCTTCCAAAGCCTCATAAGACCGGTCGGGGTGCTCGAAGCGGACCAGTTCGACCTTGTTGAACTGATGCACCCTCAGGAAGCCGCGCGTCGCCTGCCCATAGGAGCCGCTCTCGCGCCGGAAACAGGGCGAGTAAGCCGTGTAGCGAAGGGGCAGCGCGGCTTCGGGGAGCACTTCGTCGCGGTGCAGGTTGACCAGCGTAACCTCGGAGGTCGGAATGAGGAAGAGGTCTTCCTGCTCTATGTGATACATATCGTCCTCGAGGCGCGGGATTTGGCCCGAGCCGGTCATCGTCTCGCGCGAGCCGAGGAAGGGGGTCATCATCTCGCGGTAGTGATGCTCGCCGGTCTGGAGGTCGAGGAGGAAGTTGATCAGGGCGCGCTCGAGGCGCGCTCCGGCGCCCGTCCAGACCGGGAAGCCCGAGCCGGCGATCTTGCTGCCGCGCTTGAAGTCAAGGAGACCGAGCCGCTCGGCGAAGTCGAGGTGGTCGAGGGCCCCGGCAACGGGCGCGGCAGTATCGCCTACGGTGCGGACGACGACGTTGGCTGAGGCATCCCGGCCGTCGGGAGTCGAATCGGCCGGAAGGTTGGGGAGGCTGAGGAGGATCGCGTCGATCGCCTGATCGAGGTCGCGGACGGCGGCTTCGCCGGCTTGGATTTGGTCGCCGATAGCGCGAACCTCCTCTTCGAGGGCGCTCGTATCGCCGCCGCGCCGCTTCTCTTCACCAACCCGCTTCGAGGCGAGGTTGCGCGCTTGGCGCAGGGCGTCGAACGTTGTCGTCCGCTCGCGTCTCTGCCGGTCAAGGTCGAGCAGCCGGCTAAGATCGGGCTTCTCGCCGCGCCGTTCAAGTCGGCTCCGAAAGGCCTCCGGATTCTGCCTGATGTCACGTAAAAAGTGCATTGTTATTCAAGAAGTAAGTATAATTCGAGGATGGTCTCGCACCGGCATCTACTGGAGACGATGAGCGTTATAGCCGGCTTCGTCATCCCCGCGTAGGAGTCTGTCCGAGAATGTGAATCTGTGGTGTCAGGTGTCCCCACCTGACACCAGCGTCTTTTATTTACAATAGCATACCGTCGGGTGAAGACACCCGACGGCACCTTGACACTTGTGGTGTCAGGTGTCCCCACCTGACACCAGCGTCTTTTATTTGCAATCGCATACCGTCGGGTGAGGACACCCGACAGCACCTTGACTCGGTTCCCGCCTGCGCGGGAACGATGCCCTTTTTCGTAATACTCTCAAGTTGAATCCACACCCTGAGAAATGCCAAGACGGCTTTCCCCATATCCTTTGCTATCAGTGTCCTTTGCCGCGCAGCATCTTCATCAGCGTCGCGAGGAGAATCTTGAAGTCGAGGGCCAGCGAGATATGGTCGATGTAGAAGAGGTCGTAGCGCGTCTTTTCGATCACATCGGCGAGCGACTCGTCATACTTGTGCCGGACCTGCGCCCAGCCGGTGATACCGGGCCGGACGCGGAGACGGCGCTCGTAGAGCGGCACCTTGGTGCGAAACGACTCGACGAACTGACGCCGCTCCGGGCGCGGGCCGATGAGCGACATCTGCCCCCTCAGGACATTGAAGAACTGGGGCAGTTCATCGAGGTGCGTCCGGCGCAGGAACCTGCCGACGCGGGTTACCCGGGGGTCGTCTTTCAGCGCCCAGACCGCGCCGGTCTGCTTTTCGGCGTCAGCCGCCATCGAACGGTATTTGTATAGAACGAAGTCCCGGCCGCCTTTGCCGACTCGGCGCTGCGAATAAAAGACTCGCCCCGGCGAGTCGAGTTTAATAGCCAGTCCGATGAACGGGGTCAAAATAACTACGACCAACGACATCACCAGCCCAACGACGATGTCGATCGACCGCTTGACGATCCGCACCCCGGGCGACACCAGATGCGGCGAGACCTCGATCAGCGGCAAGCCGTGGATTTCGACCGTCCCCACCAAGCCGATGACCATTTGGTAGTAGTCGGCTACCAGCATCACCCGCACCGGCAAGGTCGTCAGCCGGTCCAGAATCATCGCTACCTCTGCCGACGATGCCTTGTCGGGAGCGACGAGCACCCATTCGATCCGGTCGCGCTGGATGACCTGCTCGAGGTCGTCAAGTGTTCCGAGGATGGGAAGATCGTCGCCGGTAGTCCCATTATGACTGATGAACCCGGCAACTTGGTAGCCCCAGACCGGTTGATGCCTCAACTGGTCGTAGAGTTGCCTTCCGTTCTCGTTGCAGCCAATGATCAAGGCGCTCGTCAAGTCTTGCCCCCGGCGACGGCGGGCGCGCAGGGTGGTGCTGATCAACAGCCTCCCGCTGCCGACGAGGAGGACCAACCCAATGCCGTAGGAAGCCAGAACGATCTTGGTACGAGTGAGGGGTTCGCCCGGATCGACTGTCGCCAGATAGAGTATCACCACTCCGATAAGGATCGCCTTGGCAAGCGCGACCTGTTCGTCGATGCGGGAGATCACGACGCGCTGCCGGTATAGTCCGCGCAGCCCGAATATCGACCACCAGAAGAGGGTGAGCGGCAGGAGCGCCAGGTTATAGACCGATGCGCCGCCCTGCGCCTGCACCGCCTGAGTCATCGGTAAGGTGGCAAAAAGTCCGCTCGGGAAGCGCAGAAAATAGGCCATCGCCAACGCGAGAGCCGCTGCCGCGCCATCGCTCAGCAGAGTTGTGAATAGTATGGAGCGGCGCATCGTCTATACGGTAGATGTCCGGGCGATCAAATTGCTTACCGCCGTCCAGACCTGTTGCACGGGCAAATCCTCAAGGCAGGCGACATGGTCGAATATACATCCATTGAACACTCCAAAATAACACGGGCTGCAAGGGAGTCCGAGTTGAACGCCAGCCACCGTATCGCCGGGCGGCAGTTTATGTTGGGGGCCGGTCGGGCCGAATATCCCCACGGTCGGCGCCCCGACCGCCGCTGCGATGTGCAGCGGCCCGGAGTCATTCGCTACCACCATCCGGGCGCGCCTCAGCAGTGCCGCCGCAGTCTGAACCGACGTCTGACCGCTAAGGTCATAGACGGCTTCAGTTGCCACATCACGCACTTCCCGACAGACATCCCGGTCGTCTGCACCCCCCAGGAGCAGTGATTTCAAGCCTGCTTCCTGATGCAGCCGATGTGCGATTCCGGCAAATCCCGAAGCGCTCCAGCGCTTTTCACTTGCCGCAACACTCGGATTGCCGCCTCCGCCCGGAAGCAGGACGGCATAGGGTCTCTCGCCGATTCCCCATCGGAATAGCAGCAACCCGGCTGCGCGCTCTGCGTCGTCCGATGTCTGCCATTCGTAACGAAGTTCGGCCCGTCGCGGCGCGGAAGGCGTTTTGCCGGTCAGTTCGTTCACCGCCAGAGCCGCAAGTTCCCACGCGGTCAAAGCACTATGGCGGGCCTCGTCGAGCAGAACCCGGCGGGCGCCAAGGCCAAAGGCATAGAGCCTCCCCGGACTTGCCAGCGCTATGAGACGTTCGATTGCCGGATGCTTGTGAAAAACGACTGCCGCATCGTAATGCTCTCCCCTGAGTCGCGCGGCAAGTCCTATTATATTGACCGCATTGCGCCAGGGACGGGCGAATATCCACCGGTGCGGGATGACGATCCGCCTGTCGAAGCAGGGATTGGCTTCTCCCGCCGGAGCCGCCCAATCGGTCGTCAGCAGCGTCAGTTCGGCGTCGGGAAGGCTCTCGCGCAGGAGCCGAATCGCCGGAGACGCAATCACCAGATCCCCGAGGGCGTGCAGTTTGACGACGAGGACTTTCACTGCGAAACTGTTGCTACCAGACTTTTGCGCGGCGGGCGAAGATGCCGTTCAAAATAGCCGGGTATCAGCAGCGAGGCGAGCGATAGTCGATAGCCGCGCATTCGCTCCCGGAAGCCCGGGGTGGCAAACAACAGAATCGCCAGGATCATCCTCGCGAAAGTGGCTATGCACCAGACGATCCGCGTCATCTCTCCGGCCAACCGCCCGAAGTGTTTCCTAACAAAGAGATAACGGCTCCAGTTGGCGGAAGCCATCGCCACCGGAGCCGTGAACCGGCTGGAGCCGCCGCCGATATGCTTTACCCTGGCAAGCGGCTCATAGTGCGTTTCCCAACCTGCGAGGGCGAGACGAAATTGCAGATCCTCTTCCTCCGAATAGAGGAAGAAGCGCTCGTCCATCAACCCGACTTCGTCGAGAGCGCTTCTGCGCAGCAGCAACGCGGCGCCGATCAGCCGCTCAACCCGAACGGATTTGGACGGCGCCTTCCAGAGCAGAGTCCGGGCGCCGTCGATCCGGTTCAGCGGCAGCACCCGTTGCAGCGAAAGTGCATACCAGACCGCCATACCCGGCGTCATGAACGGCTCCGGCCAATGCAACCGGTTGGGACGGTCGTCATCCATTCCGGGACCGACGCACCCGACCCGGCTATGCGCATCGAGATAGGAGACAAGCGAATCTAACGCCCCCGGTTGCAGGATCGCATCGGGATTGAGCAGCAAGACCCACTCGCCCGCCGCACGACGCAACCCGAGGTTGTTCCCGGCGGCGAAGCCTCCGTTCTCACCGGACCGAATCAGCGACACTTCGGGATGAAGTTGTTCAACGAGATCGGCCGTCCCGTCCGGGGAGTCGTTATCGACGACGATGACCTTGACCGCACTTGAGCCCGACACCCGCACGACCGATGCGAGGCACTCCGCAATCGTCTCGCGCGAACGATAGGTAACGACGACAACGGTTCCGGGACTAATGGCGGCGCTCGCTGAGAAGTTGACGGTAGAGCCGGTGATATTGCCGGGCGCTAAGGGAGATGTCGAGGTGGCGGCGGGCGTAATCCCGGCACCGCCGGCGGACTGCCGGCAAGTCGGCATGCAGTTCCCTCACGGCGGCAAAGGAGACTGGATCGTCGGGATCGACAAAGATCCCCAACCGGTTCTCAAGGACGGCGTCCCGGATGATGTCGTTCAGGCCGTCGTCGATCACCACCGGAACTCCCGCAGAGAGGTACTCGGCATACTTCACCGGCCAGTTACCATCCTCCCGCCCCGGTAATAGCGCCAACGTGTAGCGGCCGATCACTTTGCGCAGGTCCGTGGGAGCGAGCGCCGACAGGCTCCACTCCTCACGCTCCAGCCCGGCTTTAGTCAGTCCCGCGGCTACCTTGTCGGGTGCATAGCGAGTGTGCAGGACAAGGCGCGCCCCGGGCAGATGCGGCTTGAGCATTCCGAACCATCGCCCGATGCGCTCGGGAGGGTAGTAGTAGGCTTCCATCTCCCCCACAAAGACGACCCGGGGCGGACTGTCGGGGCTGTCATAGACAGTATAATCCGACGTCAGCGTCCGGCTGGGAACGAACCTGACCCTCCGGGCGCCTCTACTTCGATACCTCTTGCAATAGTCCGGCGTTACGCCGATCGTGTATCCGGCTTCGGCGACGATTTCCCGTTCCTTCCTGCGCCAGAATAGATAGGTCGCCCCCCCCGGGTTCCAGCGGCCGCTGGAGACCATTTCCTCGGGATAGAAGTTGCGGGGATCGAACAGATGTCGAGTCCCCAACTTCCTCGATGTCCAGTGAGCCAGTAATCCGGCAGCGTAACCACGGGAATGAACTACGTTTATCCGGCGCGACCGGGCAATCCACCAGGCTATCGGGAGCGTCCATAGGAAAAGCAAATACTGCATCGAAAGCGGCCAGTTCGATGCCGCCGGAGTGATGCGGAGGATCAGTTCGATATCGCGGTCCCGCAGTTCCTGCCGGGCTATCGCAAAGAGACTCCGGCGCCGAGCATAGAGGCGCGGGCTGACGAAGGAGAGCAAAGTAACTGCCTCGACACCGGACAATCCGCGCAGACTCTGAAGCATCTCCACCACCTGGCTCCGGACGATACCGCTGTCGATAAGGCTCTCCCCCACTACAATATAGAGCAGTCGTAAAGGCGTCGGTTCCAATCCGTCACCGGCGAAGAGAGCGTCTTACCAGCAGCCAATCTTCTCGTCGAGCGACCAGAACATCGCGCGCCGTAACTCCCGATTCTCGCAGGAAGAAATAGAGGAACATACTCCCGGTAAGAAAATGCGTTCCTGTCGATGCCAGGGCGGCGCCCATTATACCGAGTCGCGGAATTAGGATTAGTCCGGCAGCGACATTCAGAACAAATGTAATGACCGAGACAATGACCGAATAATGAGGTTTCCCCCGACCGATCAGATCCCCGGCGAGCATCGTGGCAAGTGTCAGGACAACCGCGCCGGGAACAAGCACTGCCAGCGGCTTGTATGCCGGTATGAATGCCGGGCCAAAGAGAAGGTATATCAAAGGGTAGCCGAATATCACCAAGGCGCATCCGGCAAGCAAGGTCAAAGCAAAGCCAATGCGCACCAGGAGAGGAGTCATTTGGTTGCCGGCATCGTCGCTCCGCTGCGCCACATACGGCAGAAGCACCTGTCCTATCGCCGCTGGAAGATAACGAAGACCGACCAGAATCGCCGCAGCCAGCGAATAATAGCCCACCTCAGAGCGGGACATAAAGAACGCGATGATAAACAGGTCGAAGCGCGATCGCAGGAATGAAAGGACATTGCTCAAATGAAACGATATCCCGAAACGCAGCATAGCGAGCAGAGATGGAATATCAAGGCGAAGTCCGCCGACCTCCCGGATGGAATTGGTGAGCAATAAAATACCGGCCGTCAGAATCGCCAGTCCCCAAAGCGCGATTGCAGTTTCAACAGAGGCCCCGCCGGCAATCCAAACCAAGGCCATGGTGGACACAAAGATCATTTCCCGCGAGACCATAATGAGATTCATCTTGAAAATGCGGTCGAAGCCTATCAGCATACTGTTTCCGTATTCGAGCAGCAACAGCGGGAGAACAGTCACCGTCGCCATCATCAGCAACCGGTCGGATACGAGAGGTATGAACCGGTCCCGCACCGTCGGCATAAAAAGCATCGCCAGCGCCGTCCATAAAAAGCCCCATAGCACCGTAAAAAAAAGACTATTACCGGCTACCGAAGAGCGATTCACGGGCTGCCGTCCGATGAAGTAACTGCATGCCGATCCATAGGATAAATGCCCGATATTGGCAAGGGACATAGCTACCAGCATGGTCAGCGAGAGCAGTCCCTTGCCGTCCGGACCGAGGGCTCGAGCGATGACGATCTGCCCGACCAACCCGACGGCAAAGGTCCCGAATTGCCCCCCCAGAGCGCTGATCAGTTTACTACGCAGTCTGTTGGTGGCAATTCCCGACGCTCTTTCGACTGGTGAGTCCGTCAAGTTTGTGGCTCGCCTGCCAGGCTATCATTCGCCATCAATCGGGATTGGAAGCCCAGCAGAGCAAACAACAGGACCGCCGTCAGACCCGAAACATAGGCATCGACGAGCGATGCGACCATCAGTGCCACAATCGCACCGTTGATAGCCAGAACCATCCTCCGCCTCGACGGATCGGCTTCTTTTGAGGCGGTCTTCAACCAGCCGTGTGCCCGTCGCAACATCGATAAAATCATATAGGTCAACAACAGCAGCGCAATGATTCCATAATCGAGCAGCCACTTGAGATACATGTTATGGATATGTATTCCCATGGTGAGGCTCTTGGGAAACATCTCAATATAGATCTTCCGGAAACTTTCCAGACCGATTCCCCAAAACCAGTTGTCGGCAATCAAGCCGGCGCTGTTCATCCAGACCTCAATTCGTCCTACCGCAGACCAATCTGCGATTACCCCCCGACCCAGGAGCATGGACATCCGCTCGAAAATGAGCGTTGGCATAGCGATAAGTGCTGCAATCACAAGCGGTAGGAAGAGCCTTAATACCTTCCGATCAAACCTCGCAATATAGGCTATGGCTATCAGTGTGGCCAACATGATCGCTCGCGTCTGGGTTACTAGCAATCCGATAAAAATGCCTGCACTGATCAACAGGTTGGCAATCCGATGCGAAGCCTGTTGCGCATAGACCGTCTCCAGGAGCGCCAGCGGCAGCACCAGCCCATAAGCCGCGGCTACCAGATTGTAGGAAGACCAGCCAAAGGCAATCCGCTCCAGGCCGGCGGTCAGGTAGTATCCCAGACTAAAGTAACCCACCAGCGCAAAGATCGCGGTTATATACCTCAATACGAATTTGATCTCCCGGCGCTGCCAGTCCGTATTTTGAAGAAAAATAAAGACCGCAAGCGGATAGTAAAGGCTGAATAGAAGTGAGGTCCGGGCATGCAGAAACTGCTCTGCGCGCATAAAAGCCACAACCGACAGCGGAAACAGCAGCAGCAGCGCACCCCAATAAGGAAAATAGAGTTCCAGGCGGCCTTCCCGCAGCCAGGTCAGGACGAATGAGAGCAATAACAGAAACGCAAAGCCGTGAAAGACATAACTTTCCGAACTCAGGAACATAAGAGGAAGGAACAGCATCACGTAAGTCTTGAAGTGACTTAGCGACACCAGGAAGGCAATTCCGGCTATGAATAGGGCGGGAAGAACGCCGTAGGATGAATCCTCCACCGCGAGTCCGGCAGTTAGCGACAGCGCCAAAATGAACGGCACTGCGATGAGGAATGGTCTAATCCCGATACTTAATGTCATGCCGCCGGACAAAGGCCCATCTACTCGCTGGAACCGATTCTTGAACGCCGACCCGGTAAGCCGATCCCCATGATTCTTTGCCAGATTTGAGGATGTCTCTCAGGTAACCCCTGCCAATATTCGATCATAGCAATCGCAAGCAAAGTCAGCACCATTGCTGCGACGACGGATACGGTAACGATCATCCTGCGGGCGGGACGGCTCTTCTTGTTCGGGACATAGGCTCTATCGAGAACCTGGACATTGGCAGACTCTCGCTCCTCCTGGATCCTTGCCGATTCATACTGCGGATATGTGAACTCGAGCAGACTTGACTGCACCCGGATGCGCCGCATAATGTCCACGTAGGTCCGGGAAATATGAGGCATGGTCTGGAGTCCCATATAGAGTTGTCCTTCGCCGCTGTCGATGAGACTCCTCGTGCGCGCCTCGATTTCCGCTGCCGTAAGGCGAAGTTGTCGAACCGCCGGATGCTGCGGCCCAAGATTGGCTGCCAGGACATCGACCTTGATGCTGGCCGACAGTTGCTCGGCTTTGAGGTCTGCCAGGGTGTTTATCAGCGCGCCGGTCTGCTCGTTGATGGCGATCGCATTGTTGACAAGTTGGAATCGCACCAACGAGTCTTGAAGCGTGGCCAGGCTGTCGATGATGCCGGTTAATCTTTTCTCTATGAATATGCGGCTCTTACGGGCGCTCTCTGAGGTGATGTCGCGATAAATGCGATCGAGTTCCTCGACTGCACCGTTGGCGATCTCCGCGGCAAGTTCTGCCGATCGCTCCTCATAACTTAACTCTATCGAGCGATCTTTCCGCGTCGTGACCAGAAAGCGAGCATTGAACTGCCGGATGATCTCCTCCGGAAAGATGTCGGAGGGGAGTTGATAGACCTTGCTTAGGTCGTAACGCTTGATCAGGCGCTCCCGCAACTCCCGGCTGCCCAGGATCGTCTCATAAATCTCATCGGTGGGAACTTCAAGTCCGAAACTGACCGCCGCAGAAGCGAGATCCTTGGAAAGAAAGCCCGGCAATCCGCTGCTGCTACCCGAAGGCGGCAAAACGACCGTCGTTGCCCGATACCAGACCGGCAACATAAACGAAACGACGGAAGTAAGCACCGCTGCGGCTACAAAGTTCAAGATGAACAGTTTGCGCCAGCGGTAGATGAGCGAGGCCAGATCGATCAGGTTGATGACGCCGGAGCGCTTGACGGTCGAGTCTTCCGACCGGCTTAAGGATTGCAGTTCTTGCATTATTCTTATTGAATTTCGTAACGATAGCCGGCAGCGAGGTGAAATCTCACCGGCAGTATGGATGACCGGTCAAACGTGTAGCCTCCGGCGACGGTCCAGCCGGGTCGGAACTCGTATAGCCCGGCAAGTTCGAGGACATTACGATAGGTGCGTCGACCGGATAAAAAGGGCGCCCCTGACCGGGGCGATCCTGCCGCCGGAACGTCGTCAATGGAGGCTCCACGGTCGCCCTGCCTCCAATGCGTGTAGGAACCCTTTAGTTCGACCTCCCGCCATGGCCGATATGACCCTTGAATAGTCAATCGGTCACTATTGGAGGGCTGTGCCAGACCGAGTGGCGTCTCCCAATGGGAATACCGGTTGACCGGGTAATTATGGCTGTGGACAAAAGGATCGAGCCGGGCGTATTCGAGCCCCGCTTCAAGCCCGTTCAGTCCCAACCTTGAGGAGCGCATTCCGGCCAGGTACCCTAACTTATTCCCCGGATCACCGCGTCCCAAAGTCGAAGTCCTCAGGTCGTCGATCAGGAGCGCGCCGTAGAAGGTCGCCCTGTCCCGGAGGATCACTTTGAAATCGCCGGACATAAGGACGTTGTCAAAGTCTCCGTTCGAGTGCTGCGCTGCGTAATAGAATTGAATCGGGCTGATATATGCCGGATCGAAACCCCGCTCTCCCCATACCACCGCCTCATTCACGGCAAAAAGCCCCCAGTCGGATACGGCGATCTCGAGCCGGTGAAGCACCAGATGCTTCGGGACAAAGTCGAGCCGGATATGGCCTTCGCGCGTCGTGTAGAGGGTGTCGCCGACGACCCCGTAGGGCGACAAACTGCCCACCATCCACCCGTACCGGACGCCGCGTCCAAAGTCGGCTTCCAGTCGCAACTGATCGAACGGCTGGGCTGCTCCCCCTATCAGGACATTAGCCTCCCGCCCCGGACCCCAACTAACCCGGTCGCGGCCCAGGGTCACGTCGAGCCTCCGCCAACGGTAGTTGATATATGCCTCGACGGCATCATAGTAGGTCTCGCTGGCGCCCTGAAGAGGTCCGACATACCCGGGCGCATGGGTCAGCAGTTGATCCCGGCGATGATAAGGCCCGTTGCCTCGCTCGGTGTGATCGACGAACCTGAAGCCGGCGCCCAGTCCTTCCCACCGGGCAGCGAACTGCAATCCCGTCCCGCGGCGCAGAATGTTCTTGCGACCGGCATCGAAACGCACCGCTCCGATGGGATCCAAGTTAAAGTAGCCGGCTTCCGAGCAAGCGCTATAAAGCCTCCAGTGCGGGCTCGCCAGCGCCGGCCCGGGCGCGTAGTCGGCCGGCCTGAGGCGCCTCTCGGGTGACTCCCGCATTCCCTCCCGGTCGGCTATATCAAAGGCATACTCACGCAGGTAATAATCGAGGTCTCGCTTCAGGATAGGGTCGTCCAGGGATTCGTAGTCCGCCGCGATGACCATCAAGTGGCGTCCGATGTCTGAACGGGCTGCCGGCCGCATGGTTGTTGCGTTCGGGAGCAGTATCCCTCGCTCAACGGCACGGTCGAGAAACCTGTAAATGGGATCCCCGACCGGGACGGCCGCTGAACCTGCCGCCAGGGCCCGAATTGCCGCGGCAAAGACCACCAGTGCGATCGCCGCCGCTTTAATCACCGCTTGCCGTATTGGCGATGGTAATACTCCTGATAAGCACCGCTTGCAACCGACTCGATCCAGTCTGCATTCTCGACATACCAACGAATCGTTGCCGGCAGAGCCTCTTCAAATCGGTGTCCCGGACGCCAGCCCAGTTCCTTTTCAGCACGGTCGGTTGCCATCGCATACCGCCGGTCGTGACCGGGACGGTCGGTCACGTGACGAATCAGCGACTCCGGCTTGCCGAGTGCGGCAAGCGCCTGTCTGACGATGGCGATGTTTGGCATCTCGGCATGTCCGCCAAGGTTATAGACTTCGCCCGGCTTGCCACGTTCAAATGCATTCAGCAATCCCCGGCAATGATCCTCGACATAGATCCAGTCCCGTACCTGCATGCCGTCGCCATAGACCGGGATGATCCGGTCCGAGAGGGCATTGCGGATAATGAGGGGAATCAACTTTTCCGGGAACTGATAAGGCCCGTAGTTGTTCGAGCAGCGCGTGATGACGACGGGTAGTCCGTAAGTTGCGAAATAGGCTTTGGCTAGTAAATCGGCGCCGGCTTTCGAGGCCGAGTAGGGACTGTTCGGCGCGAGTGGCAAGTCCTCGTGGAACGGCGGATCGTCGGGCGATAGCGAGCCATATACCTCATCGGTGGAAACGAGGAGAAAACGACCGACACCTATCTGACGTGCCATTTCGAGCAGCACCTGGGTCCCAAGGACATTGGTGCGCAGGAACGGTGCCGCATCGAGGATCGAACGGTCCACGTGCGACTCGGCCGCCAGATGGAACACTCCGGAGCAACCCTCCATCGCCGCGCGAACGACTTCCGAATCGCAGATGTCGCCCTTGACGAAACGGTACCGGGGATGCGCCTCGACGTCGGCCAGGGACTGGAGATTCCCGGCGTAAGTCAGAGCATCAAGGTTGACGAGTTCCCAATCGGGACGTTCGCCCAGGAGAAAGCGGATCAGGTTTGAGCCGATGAAACCGGCTCCGCCGGTGATGAGAATGCGCTTCAATAACGAATCTGGTTAATCTACCGATTGCAACCGGCAATGCCAGCGTGGCAACATCGATTTCACGCCCGGAAGCGCTTGCAAGGTCCCGAGCCGGGTGCAATCCTGTAATTTATTCTTTATATTGGAACTTGTCAATCCAACGCCGCAGCATCGGGCGTTTCAGCAGGGAATGTAGGAAGGCCGAGGTCGAAATGCCCACACGGGAGATTCTCATCGTCGATGATGACGATGACGTTCGCGAGATGTTGGCAAGTTATCTGGAACTGAAAGGTTGCTCGGTTGCCGCTGTCAGCGCGGTGGAGCCGGCCTTCAAGCACCTCCGCGGCGAAGCCGTTTGCGATCTATTGCTGATCGACGGCACTCTGCCTGGAATGGAGGGATTCGAAGCACTGCAGCAGATCGCGGAACTGCGGCCGGGGCTTCCGGTGGTGCTCGCTTCGGGTCTGCCGGCTGCGGAGTATGAAGCCATAGCCTTTCGCTACGGCGCGTCTGCCTACCTGCAAAAGCCATTCGACCTGAAGCGACTCGATGCGCTAATTGAAGACCTGGCTGTAGAGAAACGTTCGTCCTGAACCTTCACCGGCGGCTTTGTCGCCGCGCTGCAAGACGACTTTACTTCGGTGCCGGGAGCACCAGAGTCCGCAGTTCGCTCATCTCCTCCATCGCATACCGCACCCCTTCCCGTCCAAAACCCGATTCCTTGACCCCGCCGTAAGGGAAGTTATCGACCCTGTAGGTTGGCACGTCGTCGATGATAATGCCGCCTGTTTCGAGCCGGCTGAAAGCCATCATTGCCCGTTTGATATCGCGGGTGAAAACACCGGCTTGCAGACCGAACTTCCAACTATTGACCCGTTCCAGCGCTTCGTCGAAGGTGACGAACCGGGATACGACCGTGACCGGCCCAAAGGCCTCCTCCGCAACGATCCGGCACTCCCCCGGGACGTCGGTCAAGATAGCCGGACTAATGCGACTGCCATCTCGCTCGCCTCCGGTCAGGAGGATTCCCCCGGCTTGCACCGCTTCACCAATCCACTCTTCGATCCGAACCGCTTCCGACTCCGCGATCAGCGCAGCGACTTCGGTCGTCTCGTCGAGCGGATCGCCCAACTTAAGTCCTTCCACCAGCGGGACGAACTTCGCCATAAAGTCATCATAGACACTATTTGCGACGAGGACGTTCTGCACTGAAATGCAGATCTGCCCGGTATGGGCATACCCCCCGACGGCGATGCGCCGAGCCGCATGGTCGAGGTCGGCGGTCTCATCGACGATGGCAGCGGCGTTGCCGCCCAGTTCGAGGCAGACGCGCCTCCGCCAGGCACGCCGCTTGATCCCCCAGCCGACTTCTGCCGAGCCGGTGAAGGTTACCAGTTGCACCCGGGGATCCTCCACCAGCGGATCGGACAGGGCAGCCGGAGCCGGGAGGACATTGAACGCACCTTCGGGCAGTCCGGCTTCGATGAGCACCTGTCGCAACATCAACGCAGTAAGCGGCGTGTAACTGGCCGGCTTCAGGTTGATCGCGCAGCCGGTGGCGATGGCGGGCGCGACCTTATGCGCGACCAGATTGAGCGGGAAATTGAAAGGCGCAATGCCGGTTACCAGCCCGACCGGGATCTTACGCACCAGCGCCACCCGGTCTCCCGCCGCGGGAGTAATGTCGAGCGGCAGAAGTTCGCCGCCCCAACCGCGAGCGGCCTCCCCGGCAAGGGTGAAGGTGGACTCGGCACGCGTAGCCTCGGCGCGGGCTTCCCGTATCGGCTTGCCGCCTTCGAGGGCGATCATTCGGGCGAACTCCTCGCGCTTTTCACGCAGGAGAGATGCCGCCTTGAGAAGTATCTCCGCGCGCTGGTAGTTGCGCAGCGAGCGCATCGTTAGGGCCGCCTTGGCTCCGACCTCAAGCGCCCGGGAGATGTCGTCCAGCCCTGCGAAGTGACACTCGCCGACGATTTCTCCCGACCAGGGGCTGCGCACCGCCCGAAAATCAGAACCCCCTGTCATTTGTCCCGCAATTAGTGGCATTCGAACAGTATCTGCCTTTCTCCCTTTATCCTTTATCCTTTATCCCTCCAAAAGCCCCGCCCCCCGACCGTAAGGCAGCCGGGGGGCGGCAGAGGTTCGTCGGAAGTGCCTGGCCCGGTTTACCGGACGAGCACCGCCTTCTGGCTGGCCTCGAAATTCCCGGCGCGCATCTTGATGATGTAGATGCCCGAGGTGAGGCCTTCGGCATTCCAGTTCAGTTCATACTGCCCGGCTTGCAGCGAACCGGTCTGGAGTGTGGCGACCTTGCGGCCGTGCATATCCCAGACGGCGATCTCGACTGCTTCCGAATGCGGCAGCCCGAACTTCAGCGTCGTGCCGCTGTTGAACGGATTCGGGTACGCCGGCGCCATCGTGAAGACCTGCGGAATCTCGGGTTGAGACGACTGCTTCACTTCAAGCGGCGGGATGTTGAACCGGAACGGCGCATTAGCCGCTCGCGACAGCACCCGCGCGGAGTCGAAAGCGCTCACCCACCACTCGATCGCCTGGGCGATATGCCGGTTGTCCTCCCGACGCTGCCGGGTGAGGGTGTCGAGTATCGGCTGGAACGGCAGCGGCGGCAGACGCAAGGTGTCGAGGTTGCGGGACGTATCGGGGGCGAAGGGATACTGCACGGTATCGCCGGCCGCGCCACCAACCAGACGGAAGGTTACGGCATAGAATGTCGTATCGACCTCCCACCGGTTCGGGATCGCACTCGACCAGGCAAACTGCAGCGATCCAAGCGAGTCGGGATCATACTGGATGGCGTGGTTGTTAGGCGGATCCACCAGATTGAAGGCTTGCGGCGGGTCGTTGAGCGGCCGCACCCGGAAGTTGAAGGCGTAGGCTGAATCTCCGCCTTGCCCTTCGGCGACCCCGGTTGAGTCGAGCGCCCAGACCTGCACCCGCGCTTCGCCGTTCTCCAGATGCGCGGTGTTGAAGTTAGGCGTCAACTGGTAGGTGAACCGCTTCTGGGCGTCGTTCGTGATGACGAACCGGAAAAGCCGCACCAGATTCGTATCCTGCGGTGTGGCAACGAAGAAACTGCACGACGCGGTCCGGTTATCGACGTCGGAAATGAGCGCCACCAGACTGGCCGCGATCTGAATCACCGGCTCGGGGTTATTGTTGACGGTGGTATCCTCGCGGACGTTCCGGTTGGCAATGGCGTTGGCGCGATAGCCCGGGCGGTCGTTGACGTGCTCCACATTTACAAGGAAAGCGACAGTATCACCCACTGCCCCGTCGTGACCGCGCACCCGCACCCGCAGCGGCATGTCGTAGTTGTGCGTCGAATCGCGGGTGAAGAAGTTAGCGGTCGGCTGAGCCGAGAGGATGCCGTTGTTGATCTGCAACTGCAACGGCGCCGGCGGCGCGATGAGTTGGAACTGGATGTTTTGCCCGTCGGGGTCCTGCCAGAGGCCGTTCAGGTCTTGAATGTCCTCCCGCGCCTGATCCTCGCGCATTTCAACATCCTGCAGGTCGCGCTGGCGCACCGGGGGCCGGTTCACATCGGCAATGCGCAGATCGACCCGAATCTGGTCCGTAGCGTTGGCGCGATCGGTCACCGTGAACTGCGGCGTATAGTTGCCCGACTCGTTGAACTGCGGAGTCCAGACAAAGGTCATCGAACCGTCGCCGTTGTCGGCGAACTGCGGACCGTCCTGCGGCAAGCCGCCCCGGTCATTCATCGTCCAGACCAACTGGTTGGCTTGATCTTCGACATCCTGGGCACTGAATGAGAACCGCATTTCGACGCCTTCCCGGCCGTCCCGACGCACCTGGGCGCTGTCGGGAGCGATCACCGGGTTGTCGTTGACGGCGTTGACTACCACCGCAAACTGATAGAGCGTCTCCCCTCCCCGGCCATCGCGGGCGAAGAGCGAGCAGGCGATCTGGCCGTTGAAGTTGAGAGCCGGCTTGATCCGCAGTTCCGGACGGTTGTTCCGGACCATAATCCGGAGCGAGTCGAGTTGCTGCGGGTCGCGCCGACGCACTTCATAACTGAGCGCGTCGCCGTCAGGATCACGGAACATCGTATCGACGAGGGCGTAGGTCGCGACGGCCGCATCCTCGTTCATTGTAACCCGGTTGTCAGCAAAAGCCCCGATCCGTTGCGGCACGCGGTTGACGTCGGCGATGTTGATCACCGCCGTAGCCTGATCCCGCTGGTTGTTGTTGAACGCGCTGAAGTAGAGTTTATACTGACCGGATGCGTCGAAGTTGGCATCCCACTGGAAGTTCGCGGTGTTGTTGCGGTTGTCGGCGAATTGAATATTGCCGCGGTTGGCGTTGGGCAGATCGATGAGCCGCCACTGGTTGTTTTGGAAAACTTGGGAACTATCCCACGCGAACGCCATTTGGCCCGGAGCGTTGGCAAGCGTCAACTGGAACGCTGCGCGCTCGTTCTCCCGAATGTTGACCGCGTTCGGCGGGTTGACCCGGAAGACGTTGGCGACATTGAGCGTGATTGCGGTAAAGTCGTTGGCAGTCCAGTTAAGTTCGCCTTCGACGACCTCAATCTCAGGCTCGTATTCCCGTCGCTGGGAGGCATCCCAAATCCGGAACGTCATCTCTTCGCCGGCCCGGAAGCCGTTGATCAGGATTCGCTCGTCGGCGTCGTCGCCCCACGCCGAGAGGCCGACGCCTTCGCCCGGGTTGGTGACGATGCCCGCTCCGGCGCAGTGCCCGGCGGGAGTGAAGACCGCAAACTCGTCGTTGACGTCGGCCGGCGCACCGCCCATATTGAACTCGACCGCCAGCACGCTATGGTTCTGGTCGGTCTCAAAATACTGGAAGTGGAAGGGCTGGCCCTGATTGTTCAGGATATTGGTGCCCGAGCCGCAGGGATTGAAGGGGAATTGCGGACGGCGCGCATCATCGCTAAAGACAGTCAGAATGCCCTCATAAGCGAAGACCCGTGCCGGCTCGAAGGTCACTTCGACATCGAAGCCTTCGCCCGGACGGACGACGCGATCCTGATTGTTGAAGTTGTGGGTGATGGTGTTGAAGTTCGAGGCGATCCGGCTGACCGTCAGATCGACGCCGCCATTGTTGCTGATCCGGAAGGTGTGCCTGACGGCTTGCCCTACCCGCACCGGCCCGAACTGCCAGACTGGAGGATCGACGACGATCTCTGCCGCATCGACCTCGCTCTGCCCGCGCAGGTTGAGACGCGTGAAGCCGTTCGACTCCCAGGCGCGGGGGCCTTCCGTCCAACTCACTTCGGGGACAATCTCCTGGCGCGTGGCGCGGTCATACATCCGGAAGGCAAAGGCGTCGCCATTGCGGAAGCCGTCGTCGAACGGGGTGTTGACGTCGTCGCCCCAGCAGGCGACAGCGACCCGTCCTTCTTCCTCCATAACTGCCGCCCCGGCGCATAGTCCTCGCGGCGTGAAGACCCCGACCTCGTTGCCGCGCGCAAAGGGCTGTTCGTTACCCTGCACGGTAACGAGAATCACCTGCTCACAAAGCAGGGTGTGGTTGACGTTGGTGGCGAGGGCGTTGAAACGGGTCTGGGAGGCGGTGCCGTGCCCGCGCAGCGCAAAGGCGATGTCGCCGTTGTTCGGGTCATCGGAGATGATGTTGATTTGCCCGTTATAGACCTGAGCCTGTTGTGGCGAGAACGTGATCGTCAGTTCATACTGATTGCCCGGATCGACCTCGCGCGGCTGGCCCGGCCAGTTCGTAGCAAAGCCGTTCCCCTGCAGGCGAACATCGTCGATCCTCAGCCGCCCGCCGCCGCGATTGGTCATCACCAGGACATAGTTGTAGTTCCCGCCTATGCGCTGGACGCCGAAGTAATGGTTGGCGCGCGGCAGAACCAGTTCCGGCTCGCGCACCTGATCGACGCCAAGCCCGAAGAGGTCGATGTAGAGCACCGAATCGACCGGGTCGCTGGAACGAAGCGTCAGTCGCCCCGCGTAATCGACCTCGGCCGATGGCGCAAAGGTCACGGTGATGTCGCGCCCGTCTCCGACGCCGATATCGAACTCGCCTTCGAAGTCGGTGGTGAACTCGTTCATATCTGTGGCGACGTCTTCGACCGTCAGAACGCCCTGGCCGCGGTTGGTAATGCGGAAGGTCCAGTCCTCGGTGCTGCCGACCTCAACCTGACCGTAAAAATTGCGATGATCGGATAGTTCGATATCCGGTGCGGCGACGACCCGCCCCGCCAGTCGCAGAACTGAGAACTCGCCGGTGAAGACTTCGGGACCTTCGACCCATTCGGCCGCAGCCCAAGCCTCGACGCGGGCGTCCGCATCCCAGACCTTGAAGCGGAATGCCTCGTTGACGTTAAAGCCGTCGATGAGGTCGGTGTCTTCATCGTCACCCATTGCCGCCATGCCGACCCGTCCGTCGTTGCCGATCACACCGCCGCCGGCGCAATAGCCGCCGCGGGTAAAGACGCCGACCTCGCTCCTGGCGCCAAGCGCGTTGCCATCGAGCGTCGCTTCGACAACCAGCAGCGAATGGTTGAAGCCGGTCGTATAGTAACGGAAGTGCCGGCCGTCGGCTTGAGTCGCAACACCCCCGACCATGGCCGTGATTTCGCCGTTCTCGGGATCATTCGATGCCACCGTCAGCGTTGCATTGTAGAACCCCTCGGCTCCAGGTCCAAAGGTAACCGGGACATAGAGATAATCGCCCGGCCGGACGCGCTGTTCGACGTTGGGGAAGTTCACGTTGAAGGCCTGATGATCGCTGGAGACGCTCTGCACCATCAGGTCGCTGCCGCCGCTGTTGAGGATGACCATCCGCCAGGACGCAGCCTGACCGACAGAGACATTGCCGTAGAAGTGCTCTTCCTCGTAGAGGCCAATCGAGGGCGGCTCGCCCGGCTCGACGCCTTCACCCAAAAGTCGGACCGAGACTTCGCCCTGATCCGGATCGTTGCTCGATATGGTGAGGCTGCCTTCATAGGCCTGCGCCGCGGCCGGCCGGAAGGTAACGACCACCTGGGCGTTGCCGTCGGGAGCGACGCGCAGTTCGTCATCGAAATCGGTGGTGAAGACGTTGTTATCGGATGATATTTCGGAGACGACCAGGGTCTGGTCGCCGTTATTGCCGATGAAAAGCGACCAGTTGCGCGCCTGATCGATGAGGACGCGGCCAAAGCTGCGCTCGTTTGCCGAGAGGACGATATTGGGCGGGGCGGCGGCTTCGCCGGAGCCGGTCAGCGATATCGTAACCTGATCGTTGTCCGGGTCATCGCTGACGATCGTAAGCGTCTCGTCCCAACTGTCCACCTCTTCCGGCGCAAAGGTCACGGTGAAGTCCCGTGCTGCTCCGGCGGCGATCTCAACCTCGCCCTGGAAGTTAACCGCGAACGGCCCGCCGCCTATGGACATATCTGAAACGGTGAGCGTGGCGCGGCCGCGATTTTGCACGGTGAAGGTCTGTTCGGCGACCCGCCCAACCCGGACGGCGCCGAAGTCAAGTCCTTCTACAGAAACGCTTATGTCGGGCACGGCTTCACCGCGCGCGGCTTCAAGGCTCAGGGCAACGAAACTGTTGCCCTCAAAGACCGGATTGCCGTCCACCACTTCGCTGATGTCGGCGAGGAGTTCTTCGTCGGCATCACGGTCCCAGACCCGGAACGCCAGTTGTTCGCCGGCGCGAAATCCGGGCACCCGCCCCTCGACTTGCCAGGCCGCAATTCCGACCGGAAAACCGTTATTGTCAACTGCAGACGCACCGGCACAATCGCCACCGGGGGTGAAGACTCCGATTTCGTCGCGCGCCACGAGATCTTCGCCGTCAAGTGTGCATGACATCACCAGGATGCTCATGTTGACGTCCGTCTCGGTGTAGCGGAAATAATCCAGTGCCGCAGCATTGTTCGCGGCAGTCAGGAGCAGTCCACCCGTAAGCGTAACGAGAAGTGATTGCAAGCGCTTCATTGTTCCTCCAGAAAGAGTCGAGGTGTAAGATGCCCAAAGATAGGGCAAAAGAGGCGTTCTGTCAAGCCCCATATTGAAAATCAGTCGGCCCTGAATTGCAAGATAGCCTTGTCCAACTCCCTCTGAGGTGCGTCAAATCACCTGCCCTTGGATAAGGATGTATGACTGCTCCGGTCACCTGCCGGTCGGGTCAAACCTACCCCCCATGAAACCGTTTTGTTCTACCGCAACAGATGGAGCGGCGTCGTCCGCCGAATCCCGCGTCCTTCAAGTTGCAGGAAATAGGACCCGGCCGGCAAGACTCCGAGGTCCAATGCCAGGGCGCTGCGTCCCGCTTCGAACCGGCGGCTGGCGACGGTGCGGATGCGACGACCGGCGGGGTCGGTGAGCACCAGTCGGTAGTCCCCGCTTTGCGCAATACCGAGTTCAATCCGGACGGCGCCGTTGGTCGGATTGGGATGGATACGTAGAAAGTCGTAGGCAACCGGGTTCGCCGGTCCCCGCACCGCATTGTAAGGATCGTTGGACAGTAGAAAACGCGTTTCGCCGCCGGTGCGGTAGGCGGTATCGCCCTGCGTGATTTCCCATTCGAGCGGTTGGTGCTCGGCATCGGGACGGAAGTAGTAGGTCGAATCGTCGCGACGATAACGCAAATAAAAGGCGAGCGCTTCACCGGCTTGATATCCATCCACGGTATCTTCGGTCGCCGGGTCGTCGGCATAAGCCCAGCCGGAAGCCTCGCCGGCTTCAGCATTCCAAATCAGAACCCCGACCGGACGGTCGTCGGGAGCGACGATGGCGATCTGATCCAGATCCGCCGGCGCCATTGCCTCTTCGAGCCAGAAAACCTCGATGCCCGAGCAGGTGAACCGGTGGCGCCCGCCGGTCGCCCGCACCGACCACTCAGCGCCGCCCTCGCGCAAATCTACGATCATCAGGCCATTCGGCTGCCAGACTTCCTCGCCCTGCAGGACGAAGACGCCCTCGAGGTTGATTTCTGTCTCTGCCGAAACGTCCCAGTAGGCGAACCGGATCGGCTCACCGGCGCGGAATCCGTCGATCTCTTCAGTCAGGGCGTCGTCGCCCCAAGCCGGAAGCCCGGCCGGGAATCTATCGACGACCGCTCCGCCGCCGCAGACGCCGTCGGGAGTGAAGAGCCCGATCTCGTCGTCCGCACTCCAGTGCAGGCTGACGAGGAAGATGTCCCGCACCAGTATCGACATGTTGACGTCGGTGGTGTCGAAGTCGTAGTGCGACGCCATCGCCGCCCCGGGCAGCAGGGCACAAAAAATAAGTATGTATTTACAGATGTTCCGGATCAATGATACTCCCTTGAATATTCGAACAAGGTCCCCCCTCGTCGTTCCCTCCGGTATTCGCGTCCGGCGCTACTGACGCCGGATAGATAATCTCTTCCTGCCCTAAAGATAGGGCTATGGTTCGCCCGACGCAACGCATTGCAGCATTCAGTATTGCCAACATTGCGCAGCCTATCGCATCAGGACGACCTTCATCTGCCGACGGTCGCTTCCGAGTTGCACTTCGAGCATATAAATCCCGCTTGGCCAGATCTCCCCGTTGATCGTCCAAAAATGCCAACCGGCAACATAGGTCCGCCTACCGGTGTCGTGAACAACCCGACCGGCGAGGTCGTGCACGCGGAGTCGAGTCCAAGCCGCTTCCGGTAGTCCGAACCGGACCACCGTCCGGGCATTGAAGGGATTGGGCCAGGCCGGCGACAGTTCCGGAGAAGCGGGCAGTCCTTCCTTCCAACCCGTAACCGCGATAACGGCAAAAGCATCCGCTGCCCAGACCAACCGGCCGTCAAGCGCCTCTGACGTCCCCTTCCGGAGGCCGGTTTCAGTCGCAAGATAAATCTCGAACGACTCGCCGTCCTGCGCGCCATCGATTTTACCGGTCAGAGGATCGTCTCCCATTAGCGCTACGCCGAGCGCTTCGCCGGTCCAGTTGCCTTCGCCGATGACAACGCCCGACTCACCCGCCGTGCGAACGACGACCTTCGTTCCCGATTCGATATCGGGCGGAAGCGAGACCAGCAGCAGGCTCATGTCCGACCCGGTCGGGCGGACACGAGGCGGCGGTGCGTTGAAGTCTCCCGGAAGCGCAGCCAATTCCCCGGCTTGATAGACCAGATCGCGCGCCTGGCGCATCTTGATCCGGTAGCCCTGACCGGGGAGCATCGTCCGCATCCCAAAGAAGCCGAACGGCGGCGCAATGAAGTCCCCGGCGCCGTTCTTGGCGATTACGATGTCGTCCATGATCCGCGCCAGCGCCGTCTCGGTCGCGACCGGCCGGTCGAGGAGGTAACTGACTGAATTCCAACTCTGAATCAGCGGGATCGCCTGATTGGCCGGGATGCGTTCGCCGGTTACGATGAAACTGTCCCCCTCCGAAACATTAACCTGATAGGCCGAGAGCGCGTCCCAAGGTCCGAGGTTAATGAAGTTCCAGCGCGGCGACCAGAACCTCCCGAGTCCGTCCTTGACCAACAGCAAGTGTTCGCGCTGGAGCACCGGGCCGAGCAGCAGCCGGATATCGGTCTCCACCGGCCGGACAAAGGATGAGACGAGGTTCCAACCCCGCGCGAGCGGGACCGTCTGATGCACCGGAATAGCCGCGGCGAGGCTCACCGTCGCCTCCGCTCCGACCTGAAAGAAGGGTATGCCCTCAGCATATTCGGCAATGGCGACATACTCCCGCCCCGATACGGCATCCCAAAGCCGGAAGGCGAGCGCGTCGCCGGGCAGGAAGGCTCCGCCGTGGTGGAAGAGCGTCAGGTCGAGCGGACGACCGAGCCAGCGCGCCAGACCGCCGACCCGATTGCGCGGCGATATCGCGGCGATCTCGCTGCTGATGGCGAGGTTTTGGCCCAACAGCGACGCCGCCTCTATATGAATGATCATTCCTTCGTCGCCTTCGTCAGGAACGTTGAAATGACGGAAACCTTCGATCACATCGACGCGGACGGGCAGAATGGCTTGCGCTGCACCTTCAGACCAGAACGCGACGTCGGCGGTCAGGATTTCACCACCCCGCGCACCTTGCGGCACGCCTAATGTCAGGTCGAACTCGACCGTCTCATCCGGCTCGATCCCGCCTTCCAGCGGCTCAACGACGATCCACGACACGCGCGGCTGGATCTCGAGCCCGGTCAGGAACTGCGGCGACGTGCCATGCACCAGTCCGAGCACCCAGCGGCCTCGATCCCAATCGCCGGTGATGAACGCCCCCGTCGGAGGCCCGCCGTAGGTGTGGACTGATTCGATCCGGTCGGACTCCGGGTCGGCGCGATAGATGCCGGTCGTGCCGTCCGGTTCGAAGTTGAGCGCGTAAAGGTGCATCCCCTGACCGTCTCCGGGATGCCACGCCAAACCATAGACCCCTCGCAAGCCGTGACCATCCCAGCGGACGAGCACCTCGCCGTCGCGGTTCACCAGATACCAGGGCTGATCCCACTCGGTCGCCCAGAAACCGTCCTCGCCCGGATCCCAGGCCAGCGCGCGATTGACCTGAAGCGGCGCGCCGCGCTGCGAACCGGCAGCGGCGCCGTCGGGTCGGAAGGCGTAGATGAGGCTGTCCTGGGAGCCGTAGAGCAGCGTCCCGTCGGTCGCGAGGTCGCGCAGTCCCCAACCGGTCAGCCGTTGCAGCGGCTGGGCAAAGGTGCGCGACAGCCGTCCGTCTTCGGTCATTACGCCGATCTGCGCGCCGCGTGACGGATCGAAAGCCGACACGAAGAACTTCCCGTTCAGGAACTCGGCTCCCATAACCCTCGCGAGTCCGGTGATCTGGCGGATGTCGTATTGGAACAGGCGCTCCCAGGGCTCGTCGCGACCGGGGGCATTTCCGTCGGCGGGCCTAAGACCCCGTCCGGGAGCGTCGCGCCAGCCGCCCGAGGGGGTGATCCGGATGCGCCAGTCAAGCGGCAGTTGGCCCTCGTTGGTTACGCTGAAGCCGACCCCAATCTGTTCGTTCCCGCCCAGCGAGAACTGAACACTGTCCGGTGCGAGCGCAACCGTCGGCCGGTCGAGGTCGAAGTCGAGCCGCAAACTGTCGCGCGCGGCCAGGTCCAGCGCCATTTCTGAAGCGCGATAACCCGGCTTGGTTGCCGTAAAGGTCACCCGGCCCGGCAGCAGACCGGTGATCCGGTAGGAGCCGTTCTGCCCGGTCAAAACTGAGCCGCGGGTCGTCGTGACGAGGGCTCCGGCCAGTGCTGCGCCTTCCAGATCGCGCACGAAGCCGTAAGCCTGCGCATAGACGGCGACCGTCGTCCCCCACAGCGTCAGGTCGTCGATATACCAGCCCGGATACCAGTTGATGTCGTCATCCGAGGCGAACCGGAAGCGCAACCTAATGCCCCGCCCAAGGTAGGGCGAGAGATCGGCGGTTACCAATTGCCAGTCGCCGTTTGCGCCGGTCCAGCCGGGGAGGTTTTGCAGCGCGCCGACGCTCTGGTCGGGATACCCGCCGGCCGGCTCGAGCAGCGTCCAGGGCCCGCCATCGACCGAAATCTGCAACTGCCCGCCGTCATGGCTCGCTTCGGTCGCATACCAATGATAGAACTCGACGCGAGCGGTGCGCGAAGTGACGATATACTCGTTGACGGTAGTCAGAAACCACTCGGCGCTGTTATCGTAGCGTCCTTGACCGGGCCGTGTCGCCCAGGCGTAACGGCCCCGGTTGGCCCGTCCCGGCCCGGTGCGGTTATTGACGTTGCCGAGCGCTGAACTGCGGCTCCAGGAACCGAACGGCGACGGCGAAAAGACCGCGACGAGCGCACTTTCAAAGTCATAGTATTGACCGAGTCCGACCGGAAGGAGGGTGTCGCGCGGCGCGCTGCGGTTGGGAACTTCGTCGAGGGCTATGAAATGGAACGTCTTCCAGCCTTCCTGACCATCCTGAATGGAGCCGCGATAGATCAGTTCCTCGCGGACGGTGGCAACCGCCTGGCCGTCGATGGAGACCTCGCAGCCTGCATAGTCGATGCACTGCGTGCCGTCGGCGTTGATGGCGGGGGCCGTCCAGGAGACGGTGTAGTCAGCGCCGCTGCGCTGAAGGGCGATCGCTCCTACCCGGCCCGGCGGCATGTTAGCGCGCCCGGCGACTTCCGGCCCCTCAATCCGAGATTCATCCTGATAGAAAGCGTCGATCCGGTAGCGATATTCGTGGTCCTCGTTTTCGCTGCCGACCACGTGGGTGTAAGTCCGGAGATCGGTCTCTTCGACCAGTTCATCATCGACAAAGACCGAATAGAACTCGGGCGGATCGCGCCGCGGCAGCCGGTTGCGGTCCGGCATGCGAACGACTTCCGGAAGTCCCGGCACGATAACCGGCACGCCTGGAACCGGACAGAGAACAACCTCCGGCGAGGCTTTGGCAAAGACCTCATCCGCAGCCCGTAGCCGGCGCTCCGGCGCAATGTCGCGCTCTTCGCCATCCTGATAGCGATAGACCGTCGCGCGCATGATCGGATCGCCGGGCAATCCGTTATAAAGTCGCCAGACGCCGTCAAGCCGCAAATAGACCGACCCGGGGGTGTCGAACGCCGGATCGAGCCCGACCGCTTCGACCCGCGGCGGGACGTTGTCGGGGTTGTTGTCGGGATGCTGGCTCCAACCGAAGAAGAAGTTCCCGGACAGGAAGCGCAGCGTCCGCGGCAGGAGGGTCGTAGTCCCGTTGACGGAGTTGTTCAGAATCTGCTGCGACCAGAGCAGTTCCCCCGGCAGGCCGGTGTTGGGGTCTTCGGCGAAGACATAGAAGAAGATCTGTTGATACTGGCCATCGGGCCAGAAAGCGCCGTTGAAGTCGGCGTTGCGGATCTGATAGAGGGTCAGCGCGGCGATGTCGTATTCGCCTTCTACCCGGTATTTGACCGCCGTTATGTCGTCGCGGCCGCGCAGGTAGAAGCCGTTGGCGAGGACGCCGGTGTCGTAGCGCAGGACGGTCGTGTCTCCGTCAATACCGGGAGGCAGCCAGGACAGGCGAATCTGGCTGTCGGAGTAACCGTTGGCGACGATGCCGCGAACCGCCATCCGGTCGTCGAGGATGAAATTCGCTTCCGATTCGCTGTCGTCCTGAACCTCGACTTCAACCTCCCGGTCGGCCTGCCAGCCCCGCATCCTGGCGACGATCCGGTACCGGCCTGGCGGCACCAACAGGTCGTAGGCTCCGGCATTATCGGTGGTGTCGATCCCGCGCGCCCGGCCATTCTCCGTTACCGCACTCACCTCAACACCTGCCAGTCCGGCCTGATTGTCATAGACCGACACGGCGCGTCCGACGACCCGGCCAAAGGGGAGATGCTGCATTTGAAAGTTTCGCTCGATCTCGGCGTCGGCGGCAACGGCAAAAGAATCGCTGGCGTAGGCAGCAAATCCGGGCATCGTTGCGGTGAGGCGGTAGCGGCCCGGGAAGATATTGGTGAAGACAAACCGGCCTACGAAGTCGGGCTGCACGGTCCGGTTGTTGAGGCTTACCCGAGCCAGGAAGGGCATCGCTTCGCGGTCGAAGGTTACCTGTCCAAAGAGCCGTCCCGGACCGCCGTGCACGGTAAGTGTGATAGGAGCCGCGATGATCTCGCCGCGCCGCAGGTCGTGCACCTCCATCCGCGCTTCGCGAAGGCCTTCAAGGTAGTAGGAGCCATCGAATCCGACGGTCAGTTCGGTCGAGCCTTGCGCAGCGACCGCTCCGGCTCCGGGACTTACCGTCACCCAGTTCGCACGGGGGTGCAGTTCATAGATCTTCAGAAGGTCGCGCGACCGGCCTTGAATGACCACGCCGAGCATCCAGGTGCGCGTATCGTAGAGATAGGTAATGAAAGCGCCGCCGGGGAAGCCCTCCTCGGGCGCAGCGGTTACGAGTTGCCGCACCAACTGCCGGGTGCGCGGATTCCAGCGATAGATAGCCGCTCCGCCGTCGTCGGACTCCTGATTGTGGATATAGAGGTGCATCCCGTCGGGATCGGCCGGATTCCAGGCCATTCCCATCACCCCGCGCAGGCCGTGCGCAGTGTAGCGGTCGAGCACCTGACCGGTGGCGGACATGCGAATCCAACTATTGTCCCGGTCGCCGATCCAATAGGTTGAATCGGACGGCACCCAGGCTACGGCGCGGGAAAGCGGGAGCGGCGAAGCAGCCAGTTCCCCGTCCCGGACGCCGGTCGTCGGATTGAAACGCTGAAGGCGGCTCGCATAGGCACCATAAACGAAGCGTCCGTCGTAGGTGAGATCGCGGATGCCCCAACCGGTCGCCTCGGGAGGCTGATCCGCGGTTCGAACGTGTCGTCCGTCGCGGTCGAACCAGTAGAAGCGCGAGCGCGGATCGAAGGGCCGGCCGAACTCGCCGGCCGTGGTGATGAACTGATAGTCCGCCGGCGCTCCGGTTGCGATCATCGTCGCGCCGTAAAAGTATTGCTCGCCGGTCGGAGCGGTGAGGTCTATGGTGCGCACATGATCCCAGGCCGGGTCGCGGCGGGGGACTTCGTCCTGAGCCTCGTCGAGCATCTCCGGACCGGCATTCTGACGACCGACATTGTAGTCGAGGTAAATCCGGTAGTCGGTCGCCATCGCTCCGTTATTGCGGAGCGTGACGCGAACCTGGGTCGTCGTGCCGAAATCGAGTTCGCCATCGACGTTCTCGGGATCGAGCAGCAATTGGCTGTCATAGATCTCGAGAGCGAAGCCGGTGTTGATCGTCGAATCGGGGAGGATGTCGAGGGCGCGCTCCTGGCTGATGTAGCCGGTTTTCGCTGCGCGCAACGTCCGGCGTCCAACCGGAATGTCGAGAAAACTGGCCTGCCCGTTGCCGGCGGTGAAGGTCGTCCAATTATTGTCGAGCGTTAACTGCGCACCCTCCAGACCGGCGCCGCCGGCGGCATCGACAACCCGGACATTGATGCTGCCGAGCCGCGGCAGGACGAGATCGTCGATGAACCACCCGGCGTAGTCGCGCAGGTTGCTGTCGTCGGACTTAAAGGTGAGCCGGACACGCATCCGCTGGCCGGCAAACTGCGACAAATCGCACGAGACCGGCCTCCAGCCGTTGCTGCGACCGCTGAATGCAGGCCCCTCGTCGAAGGCGAAGACCGCGTTGTCGGGGTAACCGCTGACAGGATAGAGCAGTTCCCACCGCGCGCCGTTGTCGAGGGAGTATTCGATCCGCCCGCCGTCCCAGCCCGGCTCGGTATCGTAGAAGTGCTTAAAGTCGAGGTAGGCGCGGCGCGCCCGGGTAAGGTCGATAACGGGAAGATAGAGATGCCAAGTCGCGAGGTCGCCGTAGGGCCGATTGAGGAGCGTCCCCCAGGCGCGCTGGCCCGAAGCGGCGCCAACCGCAGGTACGCCCCACTCCCAGCCGCCGCGCAGCGGCTGACCCACGAGGCCGCTCCCGTTCTGCTCGAAATCGGTGCTGAAACCGATTGTAAGGGCGGCAATGGGCGTAGCGGATACCGGACCCAGCGGCTCCGAGAGCCGGTCGGGGTCTTCATATCGGGCGCGGATGCTGAATTCATAAGCCCGGCCGTTCTCGAGTTCGATGACCGTGTATTCGGGGACGTTGGTCGCGTCGAGTTCTTCGCCATCGACATAGATGACGTAGCCGGTCAAATCGTCGCGGCGGGGCCGTTCGTGGGCGGCAGCGAGGTGGCGGTTCAGGTCGGTGCGCAGTTCCGCGAGTCGACGGCGGTCGAGGTCGGACGGCTTGCCGCCCTCACGCCGGTCGGCAAGAAGCCGGATCATCCGGCGCAGTTCAAGCATCCTTTGGCGGTCGCCGTCGCCGGGCCGCGGCGGGTCCCACGCGAGGCGGACTTCGCGGTCGTCGACGTCGACTCGCAGGTTGCGGGGAGGCGGGAACTCGGGCGGCGCCGACCGGAAGAACTGAACGATCCGCTCCATCAGAGCCAGTTTTGTCCCGCGCTCGCCATCGACCAGCCCGCCGAACTCGAATGATGCGCCGATGGTGGCATAGGTGAGCCCGTTATAAGCGACCATCCCGACCGCCGGATTGCCGCGATCGACAAAGGTGAAGACGTCGAGCGCTTCTCCCTCGCTGCGAATGTGATCGACGAACTGGTTGAGTTGCGCCTGATAACCGTCGAATATCAGTCCCTCGGCGAGCGTTCCGCGCTGGCCGGTAACCGGCGGCGAAGCCGGCCCGCCGTCCCGAAGGCCTTCGATAAAGAAGCGGGGATGGACGGCGGTCACTTCGTCGCGCGCCCAGGTGTCGCCGCCCTCCAAATAGAGCGACCCGCCGATCCGGAGGTAGTCGTCGAGGATGCGGCCTTCTTCAGCGGTGAGCGCGTGATAAGCCTGACCGTCGAGGCCGTGGTTGCCAAGATTGACGAAGACCGCTTCGTAAGACCGGAGGTCGTTCGGGAGGGCTTGATTGAGGCGCAGTTTCAGGTGCGCGACGCGATGGCCCAACTCGCGCAGCGCAGCGCCCTGCTCATCGCCCGACGTCGTTACGGCTCCGGCGTCCCAAATGAGGAACCTTCCCGGGCCGTGAGTGCTGACCAGAAAGGCGGTCTGGCTCGCCACTTCAATGCCTTCGCCGTCGTGGAGCAGGGTCAAGCCTTGCTCGCCGCCGGAGCCTTCGATGCCGATGCTGCCGGTCGAAAGGTCGAAAGCCTCGCCGACAGTCTGGTATTGCAAGATGATATCCCCGTCGGGCTCGAGGATCACCTGCATGGTGATGGTGTTGTCTGGCGAGCGGCCCTCCTCGACCAGTTCCGCCAGGCGCTGGTATTCAACGATCAGATTGCCGTTCCAGTTGGCGCGGTAGATCGCCGCGCGGCCCCAGAACATCTGGGGATTAAGGTCTTTCCAGTAGAGCGCGATCAGGTTGTCGGGGGGCTGGTCGTCGGGGAGTTCGGCGTGCACGGCATTCTGATAGCCGTCGGCCGGGCCGAAGCCGATAAAGCCATTAGAGGAAATCCAGAACTGGTCGTAGAGGCGGCCGAAGAAGGGAAACCGGAAACCGATGTCGAAGGGGCCTTGAAAGTCGTTGTCGCGGAGATTGACGAGGGGCTCGCCGAGGTCTTCGATCTCGCGCCAGAGGTATTCGGCTTCATAGAGCGCATAACCTCCGGCGTCGTCGCGACGCGGCTGAGCCTGAACGGTCAAGACCGAAGTAAGCAGGCAAAAGGCGGACAGGGTGAGATGAAGCGCGGAGCGTGAAAGTCGCAACGGTATGCCCTCAAGTAGAATCGACAACGGCCGGGTGAACCACATAGCAGCGAAGTAACACCATTACCCACTGACCAGTATGTCAATATAGCAACTTCCAGCCAAAAAACAACTCTATCCCGTCATAAAGAGCCTGCTGAAAGCCTCGACTCATACACGCCGCACGCCCTCGTCCGGCGAGTAATGTGGAGATTGGTGGCGTGCGGACGTCCTCGTCCGCACGCCACCATTAAAGGCACCTTTGTGCCCGAATGGCCTGTCGCGTAGGGGCCGAGGAGACCGAAGGTCTCTTCATGCCCGATTATAAAGGGCAGAATCATCCGCAGGATGATTTTGCCCCAAGCGCAAGATCAAGCGCTCGCGCCTACCGGATAAGCGCCCCCTTTACTCTCAGCACCCGCCCTTCGGAGCGGAGTTCGAAGATGTAAAGCCCTGCCGGGGCGCCTGCGGCATCCCACTCTACGAGGTGCCGGCCCACTTCGAGCCGCCCCCGGTCAAGGAGCGCAACTTGCCGTCCGTTCAGGTCCCGCACCACGAGCGCAACCTCGCCGGGCCGGTCCAGGGTGAAGGCGAGCGTCGTCCGGGGGTTAAACGGATTCGGATAGACCGGCTGCAGAGCAAACGTGTAAGGCGACCAGTCATTGGCCGGAGCCGACGTGGGCGGCGGAATGCGCAGCGACCGCGACGTTGCCGACGGCCTTATCGCGACCCCGTCGGTCGCTTCGACCCGCCAAACGACGGTGAGCGTGTCCCGAATGCCGAACTGCCGCATCAAGGTGTCAAGGTCGCTCACGGCGAGTTCCGTCTCAACTCCAGCCTGCCAGATGAGCGTCGTGTCCTGCTGCCCGGCACGAAACTGGAACCGCAGCGAGTAGTTCACCGCGTCGCCATCGACGTCGTTCGACGCCGTCCAGCGGAACGTCGTCCGGAAGTCCGCCAGGATGGTGCCGTCATCGGGAGCCAGCAGGTTGAAGGCTCCGGGCGCATCGTTGACCGGGCGGACGGTGACCCGGAAGGCTGTTGCGGCTTCCTCGCCGGAGGGATCGCGGGCCGTTACGGTGATCTGGGCGCCGCCCGCCAGGTGGAAGTTGGGCGCCGGATCGACCACCAACAGCGAACCTTGCCGGATGCCCATTCCGAGTCCTCCGGGCGCGCCGGCAAAGGCATACTCGAGCACGTCGCCGTCGGGATCGCTGAAGACGGCACTCAATTCGGCGATTTGGAGTGAGCCGGCGTCCTCATCAAAGACAACGTCTTCGATAGCGCCGTCCAGTTCCGGCCCGCGATTGACGTTGTTGACGGTGACCAGCACCGACACCTCGTCGCTTTCGCCACCGGCATCGACGGCCGTGCAGAGGAAGGTGTATTGCCCTTCGTCATCGAAAGTCGGCGTCCAGAGGAACTCCGCCGTTCCGTCGCCGTTGTCGGTGAATTCCCAACCTTCGGGAAGGTTGCCCGGATCGGACCGCCAGGCGACATCGTCGCCATCCGGATCGTCGGCCCGAAACGGAAGCCGAAGTTCCGCGTTTTCATTGACATCGACGGCGAACCGGTCGTCCTCGGTCGGTTCACGAATTACCGGCGGACGGTTGACGTCGTTCACGGTGATGACCAGGATGATCTCATCGGCTTCGCCGGAGGGATCTTCGACAACAAAGAGCGGGCGATATTCGCCGGCGTCGTCGAACGTCGGCATCCAGCGGAAGGCGGCGGTCCCGTCACCGTTGCCGGTGAACTCCCAGCCGTCGGGCAGTCCGCCTGTATCGGCAAGTTGCCAGACCAGGTCGTCGCCGTCCGGATCATCGGCGGCGAATTCGACGACGAACTCCGCCGCCTCGCTTGCTTCAACCGCGAACACCCCGTCGTCAACCGGCTCGGTGATGACGGGGCTCCGGTTGACGTTGGTGACGACGATGGTCACCTCGACATCGGCAACCGCCTCACCGTCGCTGACCCGGAAGACGGGATCATACTCTCCGGCGTCGTCGGGACCGGTCTGCCAGACAAAGGTCCCGCTGCCGTCGCCGTTATCTTGGAAAGCGGCGTCATCCGGCAAGCCTCCACGGTCGGCAAGGGTCAGTCGTAGGTCGTCGCCGTCGATGTCAGAGGCAGTTAGATCGAACCGGACGACATCGCCTTCGCGGACTTCGATGGGGCGATCGGGAAACTCCGTCCAGACCGGTGGATCGTTGACCGGACGAACAGTTACGCCGAAGGTGTGCGGCGTTTGGGCATCGCGGCGCAGCACGGGGCCGCCGTCGGCGGGCCGAAGCCCTCTCCGGGCCCGAACTTCTTCTGCGGCACCGCCATTGACCCTGAGGGCTGCTCGCGCACCCATCAGGCCTTGACGACCATCGTCGGCAGTGACTGTGATTTCCACTTCGCCGTTGAAGTTGGCATCGGGCTGCAGCGACAGGACGTTGTTGTCGTCGAGTCTGAGGTTCAGGCGCTCGCCGCCTTCGACGGAAAACTGCAGGTCGTCTCCGTCGGGATCGGCGAAGACGTCGTCAAGATCGGCGACGTTGGTCCGGCCGGCATCTTCGTCGATGACCAGATCTTCGATCTCCTGCACGACTATCGGCGCGCGGTTGAGGTCGTCGATGACGATGATAACTTCGGCTTCGACCTCGAATTCACCGTCGGTTAGCGTGAGCATCGCGCGAAACTCCCCGGCATCGTCATAGCCGGTTTGCCACTCGAAGAAGCCGGTGCCGTCACCGCGGTCGGTGAACGCCGCTCCTTCGGGCAGATTGCCGCGGCCAAAGCGAATGGCGAGGTCGTCGCCATCGGGGTCGGATCCTTCGACGTCGAAGTCTATGAAATCGGTCTCGGCGGCACGGATCGGTTCAGGCCGCTGGTCCCAACGCGGCGGGCGATTGGGCTGGAATCCGGTTCCCGTTACCGGGACTTGAACCACCGGCCGGTCGGGGTCGTCCGACTCTATGCTGATCCGGCCGTCGAACCGACCTTCGGCATCGGGGGCAAAGATCACCGCAACGGCAAAATAGCCGCCCGGGTCAACCTGTTGCTCGCCTTCGAACCCGACCTGGAAGGCTTCGTTGTCGCCGGCGACTGCCGAGACCGTTAGGACGCCTTCACCGGCGTTGTGGATTTCCAACTCGAATTCGACTTGAGCACCGATGTTGACGGCTCCGAAATCGTGCCTGTCGGGGATGACGATCCGCGGTTCGAGGCTGGCGGTGAGACGAAAGACGGTGAAGCCGTTTACTTCGAAGGCATCTTCACCATCCACCAGTTCCTTACGAGCCACCCACTCGCGCTCCGCGTCCGCGTCCCAGTAACGGAAGGCAAACGACTCGCCGGCGCGGAAGCCGAGCACGTCGTTATCCCCGGCTTCGTCGCCCCAGGCGGCCAGGCCAAAGGCCTGATCGCCCGGCTCCTCGAGGGTTATTGCCCCCGCGCAAACATTGCCGGGGGTGAAAACGCCGACTTCATCCCCAGCCTCGAGCGGCTCGTCCATCAGGTGTGCCGAGAGGATGAGCAGCGAATGGTTGGCATCTGAAGACCGGTAGAGAAAGTGATCGCCTGCGCGAGGCCGCATTGCCGAGATTGCCAGCACGGCTAAACTGTTGGTCGAGTAGAGACCTTCGCCTTCTTCGTATTCGGCTTCGGCGGCAACCTCGAGGCCTTCCCCGGGCAGCCAGATGCGCCAGGAAATTTCCTCATCGGCGCGAAAGCCTTCGATGACCTCCTGCGTGGTGAAATCGTCGCCCCACGCCGCGAGACCAACGGGGAAGCCATGCACGACGGCGGCTCCGGCGCAGGTGCCGCGCGGCGTGAAGACGCCGATCTCGCTGCCGTCGGGGAGGCGGTCGCCCTCGATCATGGCATCGGTAATGAGCAGCGACATGTTGTTGTCGGTCTGCTCGAAGTCCCAATGAAAGAGCGGCGGCGCGCCTTGTCCGGTCAGAGCAACGTCGACCTCGCCCCGGTCGGGGTCGTCGGAGAAGATCGTCAGGCGGCCCTCGAACTGCGCTTCGTCGTCCGGCTCAAAGTAGATCGTAAGATCGCGCGATTCGCCGACGCCGAGCGCAAAGGCGCCGTCGTCCGCAAGAGTGAAGACCGCGGGGCTGATTGTGAAGCGCTCGACCTGAAGCGGGCTCCCACCAGCGTTGCTGATGCGCAGCGAGGCTTCGCCGCGGCGGCTGACCCGGACCTCTCCAAAGTCGATAAGGTCGGTTGAGAGTTCGATGGCGGGCGGCGCGTCTTCGACGCCGAACCCGGCCAGTTGGACGACGATCCGGGGCCGGTCGGGATCGTCGGAGAGGACGACGACCGACCCGGCGAACTCGCCTCCGGCCGGCGGCGCGAAGTTCACTCCAACCTCAATCTCAGCACCGGGTGCGATCAGAGCGGGCAGTTCCGGAGCCGCGATGTCGAAGGCTTCGCCGTTGAGGGTAATCTCCTCGACCGTGAGATCGGCGTTTCCGGAATTGCCGACTACGAGCATCCATTCCCGCTGGTCGCCTGCGGCCACCCGGCCGAAGTCATAGGCTTCTTCGTTAAGCCGAATCCGGGGGGACTCGCCGGCATGCGCCGAGAGCCGGACGGCAATAAAGCCGTTCGCTTGATAGCGGTTTTCCCCTTCGATGAACTCGGCCTCGGCGGCGAACTCTTCACCCGCTGAGCGATCCCAGTAGCGCCATAAAATGGCCTCATCGGCGCGGAAGCCTTGTATCCCGGCTTCGCTGGGGTCTTCGCCCCATAGTGCCATGCCGACCGGCCATTCGCCATCGAGCGTAACTCCTCCGGCGCAAAGCCCGTCCGGGGTGAAGACGCCGATTTCGTCATCAGCCTCGAGTGATTCGCCGTCCAGCACGGCTTCGGTGATCAGCGCGGACATATTGTCGCCGGTCATTTGATAGCGGAAGTGCTGCCCGACCGGGATGCCGCGTCCCGAGAGCGGAACCTCGACCCGTTCGTTGTTAGGGTCGTTCGAGACGATGACGAGCGAGCCTTCGTATTGCACTGGCTCATCCGGAGTGAAGGAGACGTCCAAAACGATACTCTCGCCCGGTTCGACGGCGAACTCCCCCGAGGGATCGACATTGAAGGTTCTGCCTTCGAAGGCAATGTTCCCTTCAAGGAGGGCTTCGCCTTCGTTGCCGAGGCGGACTTGAGCGACAGCCATCGCTCCCACATCTACCGCCCCGAAGTTGACCTCGCGAGGGTCGAGGACGATTTGCGCTAATGGCTCGGCGATGCCGGCGCCACCCAGCGCGACGAAGACTTCTTCCTGGTCCGGGTCGTTGGAGGCGATAGTGAGAGTGGCTTCGTATTCTGCCACTTCGGACGGCGTGAAGGTAACAGCAACATCGAATGACTCCCCGGGTGCAACGGTCCAGCCCTCGTCGGGGAAATCGGTGGAGAAGGCGTCGTTATCGGAGGCGATGTTCCCTACGGTCAGGTCAGCGCCGCCGACGTTGGATATACTGAACGACCAACCCGCCTGATTGCCGACCGTCACCTGACCGAAGTGGTGCTCCGATTCGGAAAGTTGGATCTGGGCCGGTCGCTCGACCTCGGCTGAGAGCCTGAGGAGCGAAAAACCGTTCGCAGTGAAGACCTCATCGCCCTCCTGGAATTGGGCTTGGGCGGGCACTTCGCGCTCTTCATCCGAGTCCCAGAAGCGGAAAGCGAACCTATCGCCGGCGCGAAAGCCGGGATTCTGACCTTCGACCTGCCAGGCGGCGATGCCGACCGGGAAGCCGTTGTTGTCAACGGTAAAGGCTCCCCCGCAGACGTTGCCGGGGTTGAAGACGCCGATTTCGTCGCCGGCAACGAGGCTTTCGCCGTTAAGCGTCGCCTCGGTTACGAGCAGACTGTGGTTGACGTCGGTCTGCGCAAACCGAAAGTGTTGCGCCAGCAGGGGCAGGGGCGCCAGGGTAAGCAGAAAAGCAAGGCGTAGGAAGTAGTTCGTGGTCATAGATCCTCCGCATGTAGGCCGGAACCGCCGCTGACAGTTACGGCCGATGGACAAGGTAGATGGAGGTAATATAGCGGCTTTCAGTCAAAAGCAAGTTGATACTGCGCACATGGGTGCGATAATGTTCTTGGGTCAGCCTCCAGATTTAAGTTTTGATACGGTGGTAACGTATTCCTCGACCATCCGGCGGACGACCTCTCCGGCTGGGAGCACTTCCTGAATGTCTCCCGCCGCCTCGCCGGCTTCCATATAGCCCTCCACAAGGTCGCCATCGAACGTCCCCCGACGTGCGCGGCCACGGCCGAGCAAGGCGGTCAATTCCTCTTCGGAAGCGCCGTGCGTCTCAGCATCGCGGGCCTTTTGCGCAAACTCGCCCAGCAGCATGCGCGTCGGACTTAACTTCTTCAGCGTCAATGTCGTAGCCGGTTCGCCGGAGGCGACGACGGCCTCCTTATAGGCGTAAGAGGCGGAACTCTCGACGGTGCAGGCGAACCTCGTTCCAACCTGGACGCCGTCGGCGCCCAGTGCCAGCGCGGCAGCAAGACCCCGCCCATCGCGAATACCTCCGGCAGCGAGGATTGGAACGCCGACGTGATCGGCCAGTCGCGCCGTCAAGACGAATGTGGTTACCTCTTCATAGCCATTGTGCCCGCCCGCCTCAGTGCCCTCGCCGACGACGGCATCGACGCCGCGTTCGACGGACTTGAGAGCCAGTTTGAGCGACGGCACGACATGGGTGACGATGCAGCCAGATTCCTTTAATAGCGACGTGAACTTACCGGGATTGCCGGCGGAGGTGAAGACGTTGCGAATTCCACCGTCGAGGGTAACGCGGACGAGGTCGGCGGCATCGTCGCGCATCAGCGGAATGTTGACTCCGAGCGGCCCATCCCAGACGGCGCGGGCATTGGCGATATGCAATGCTAACAGATCGGGCTTCATCGAGCCGGCGCCGATTAGGCCGAGCCCTCCAGCCTGAGATACTGCAACGGCCAACTTCCAGCCCGCAGTCCAGATCATCCCGCCCTGGACTATCGGGTAGCGGATGCCATAGAGCGCGGTGATGCGGGTCGGGAGGGTCTCCGGCAGACCGGCGCGCCCGCCCCCCCCCATAGCGGTGTCAGTGTCTCCCACTACGGACCGACGAGGAGGATGTCGGCTCCGTTGAACTCGAACCAGCCGGGGAACTCGGCGACGGCTTCATACTCCGCCCGGAGCGTCCGCTCGTGCCCCTCCTCAAACTGCGCCAGATAGTAGAGCAGCCGCTGTCCGGAGGGGTCCGACGATCGCCCGGCGGCATCGCGATAGAACTTCGCCGCTTGACGCTCCTTTTCGATAGCGTAGAGCAATATCTCGGGCAGCGGCAGGTTGACGGGGATCGGCGCATAGGAGCGGAGCGCCTTCTTGGGCAGGCGCGGCTTCGCTTCGCCAGTTGAGGCGGCGAGTAATCGGTAGAGCATCTCGCGGTGCGATTCCTCCTCCCTTGCCAGTGCGAGAAATTTCCCCTTGGCGAGGGGATTCTGCACCTTAAGCGCGAGAAGACGGTAGAGTTTGCGGGCCTGGATTTCCTGCGCCACCGCCAGGCCGATCACTTCAACGCCGGTCAGTTCAGGATCGGGCATAAGACTCCATGGAAAGTGCTCAAGTGAGCACGTGCTCGAGAACTCAAGTGGTCAAGTGCTCAAGTGAGCAAGTGAGTAAGTAAATATCAAGGTGCGACCCGATGCCTGACCGGCTCCGTTAGGAGCAACCCTACTTCGCGAGGGCTTCGACAGCGGCGAGAACCTCCTTCGCGTGGCCATCGACTTTGACCGGCGACCATACCCGACGCACGGTCCCGGAGGAATCGATCAGCACCGTAGTGCGGATGACGCCTTCGTATTCCCGCCCATACATAGACTTCGTGCCCCAAACCCCGTAAGCGTTCAGCATCACCTGTGCGGTGTCGGCCAGCAGGGAAAAGGGGAGCGAATGCTCGGCGATGAACTTCGTATGACTCTCAGGCGTGTCGGGACTGACGCCGAGAATCGTTGCGCCGGCCTTTTGGATGCGGGCGTAGTTGTCGCGGAAGTCGCACGACTCCTTGGTGCAGCCGGAGGTGAAGTCCTTCGGGTAGAAGTAGAGCACCAGACTACGGCCCTGGTGGTCGGCCAGCCGGACGACCTTGCTGCTCTCGTCGGGTAGGCCGAAGTCGGGCGCCGGCGATCCGACCTTGGGCAGCGCGGGGGTTGTATCTTCAGGCATGGGGTGATCCTTGGAGTATGCTGGAAACGGCAAAGTGAATAAGCCGCAGACGACGAACATCGCTACGGCGAAACTGGAGTAGGCTTTATTGTGCAAGATTTGGTCCGAACTACTTGACGAGTTCTTATCGCATCACGACCACCTTTATTGCTCTGCGCGCCTGCGGGGTGGTTGCTGTCAAATAATATATGCCGGTGGGAACCCCTTCCCAATCGACTGCGACCCGTATCTGCGTCATGCTGACAGCAAGAGGTTCAAGGTGCGAGGACCATACGACCCGGCCGGCTATATCGAAAAGTTGCAGGTGTGTCGGGAGGCCCTCCAGTATGGTGAACGCGACCGTCCCGCGTCCATTGAGCGGGTTGGGGTGCAGCGAGAGGGTCAGGTCGCTTGAAGCCGCCACCGGAGGAGGCTGCACCCGGGCAACCGTCCCGGTGAGTTCGATCCGGCCGATTTCCCAGCCGCCCATTTCGACTCCCTCATCGGCCCCGAAGCGGAGCCGCACTTTTACCGGACCGGACGGACCGCCTAACAAGACTCGATCCTCCCGCCAGTCGAAACTGCCGTTCCAGCACGGTCCGCCGGGGAACGAGCCGTTATCGACCGCGACGCCGTTGTAGCCGTTTAATGGCGCTGTGCGCCGCCATCCTTCGCCGCGGTTCACTTCGACGATGCCGCCGTCGTAAAGTTGCTCGGCTTCCATCCGGTGGTAGATGCTTAGCCCCGCATCGCTGCCGAAGAGCATGAGCGGCAGTTCAAGCGCGCCGTCCGACATCGGCGGGTAGGAGGTAGTATCGGGCCCGCCAAAGGCGAGACCGCCGGCAAAATCGGGCCCGCCTGCGGTGTCCCACCTCCAGACCGAACGATAGGTCTCCTGAACTGGATAAATTACGGCCCAATAAGCCGAATCGTTCAAATTGGGTGCAAACCGAAAGTCGCTCCGGCAAGGCAGAATCATCATCCCGATCGAGCGGACGACCCCACCGGCTGCCGCTCCGAGTTGGGTGACGACGCCGCCCGAAAGGCGCGGCTCACCGATAATGCTGAATCCCACCGGAACGCTTACGCCGCGAGCGCCGGGAGCAATCGCAGGCAAGGCCGTTTCGGCAGCATCGAATACCAGAGCACTATCGAAAGAGAGCAGCGTAAGGCGTCCGCCGGGACGGAAGCCGTCGCCTCCGTCATTGAAAAGGCTCACGAGGAGACTACCAGACTCGCCCGGCTCGACGAGGTCGTTGCCGTCGCCGGTAGTCTCGTCGAACTGGAAGCCTCCGGCGACCAGCCGGGAACTGCGGACTTCGAGGAACACCCGGTCATACCAGATTTCGCCGTCGTCGGGCTGAAAGACGGCATCGAGCCGCACCCGGTGCCGGTCGGGTGTCTCCGGTGCGATGCGCAGCCGGAAGCCTTCAACGAAAACTTCGTCGCCGGACTCGATCTCACCGATACGGCTCGCCGCGGCGATCAGTTCGACCGCCGGATCGTTCGTCGTCAGTTCAACGCGGATGTCACTTAAAGTCTCGCGGGCGAGGTTGTTCACCAGCAAGGTCATATCGATCTGCTCGCCGGCGTCGGCAATGCCGTCATTGTCGCCGGCGCTGTCATCGACCCAGATGAACTCGGCGGCTCGCAACCCCCGCCGCAGTTTCAGGGTGGGATCGCCGATGTGCGTCATCCCGTAGAACCACGATCGCGCCCAGTTGACGTGCCCCGGCTCGCGTCCATGCAGGGCGAACCACCGGCGAAGGGATTCGCCGAAACTAATGCCGTTTGCCATGTGGCGATAATAGTCGTCGAAGAAGAGCATCCCGCCGACCTTGGCCGGACCGACTGCGCCAAGCGCCGAGGGACTCCGCAAGGCATAGAGCGCCCCCATACAGAGGTTGCGCGAGAGGTTCATCACCGAGCAAGCGAAGAGATTATAGAATAGAACGTTGGGAGCAACCTCCTCGCGCAGATTCCGGAACCGGAAATAGTCGAAAACGCGCCGGTTCTGGGTGTGAAAAGCGTGGGCATCGGCGGTCGAATGGACGGCCACCTGCATCAGTTCGAAGCCGTCGCCGGTCAGGTAGTCGCGGTAGGTCGAAGCGCTTGTAGTCTCAGGCTCCTCTACCAGTTCGACCCGGCCAAACGCGAGACCGATATCCCCGGCCCATTGGTTGGCGACAATTCTCCAGTCGTCATCGATGAATGCAACCGCGCGATGCGGCAAGCGGTGTGCGCCCCGCCGGTAAGCCGATATCCGGTCGAGATATAGCGCCGTGGTGGTGTCTTCGCGGATGCGGCTCAGGTTGTAAGCCGCTATCCGTCCGAGCCAGATGTCGGGCGCCCAGGCACCGCTATGGACATCGTATATGCCGTTGCCCGAAGTGTCCTGCCATTCGCCGTCGAGGTCCATATAGAAGAGGTCGATAGGGAACTCGTGCAAACGCGGGTTGTCGGGGACGTTTTCATTATAGAAGTATTCGCGATCCTCAAACCAGGCGAGAGCGATCTCGCCGCAGAGGACGACGCCCACGAGGTCATCACCGCCCAATTCGATCAAGGTCGCTTTCACGTCAGCAGGCGAGCCACCTTCCAAATTGACCTGGACGACGTCCCAGCCGTCGGCGGCGACTTCCTGAGCGTAGCGCTCAAAGCGCTCCTCCATCTGGTTGAACAAGTTGTTGTTGACGGCGATGACGACGGTGCCCTCTTCGTCGCGACGCGGGAATCGGCGGACGCCTTCGAAGCGGGAGATGCCGAAAACCTCGAGCGGACGTTCGGGGAACCTATTCAGGTATTCGGCGCGGGTGGGAAGCGGCGCTCCGGTCGGATCGCGGGACGGCTCGAGGTGGTAGCGCGACGGCGGAGCCGCAAAGACGAATGCAGAATGTAGAATAAAGAATGCAGAATAAAGAACTAATGCTCGCTTGCAGAACTTCGTGTAACTATGGAGCACTCTTGCACGCGCAGGCGGGCATCCAGTCGAGGAATGCTGGTCTGGTTTCCCGCCTTCGCGGGAACGACTATCATAATACAACCTCTCATTGCAATGAGTCATTATGAAAGCAGAACGATAGGCGATAGAGTCTCCCCTTGACCTATTCCTGCCAAGAGAAGTCTCAGCATTCATCAATCTGCAATTTGCAATTTGCATTCTGCATTCCGCATTATTAATTCTACATTCTTCATTCAGCACACTTCACTCTGCCCCGGCATCGACAGCGTGCAGGAAGACCTCTTCCAGATTAGCGGCATGAAAGCGGTCGCGCAGTTCCGAAAGTGTCCCGGTCGCGGCGATGGTGCCCTTATGGATGATCGCGATGCGGTCGGCCAGGCGCTCGGCTTCGCCCATATCGTGGGTCGAAAGAAGGACGCACTTGCCGTTGTCGCGCGCCGATCTGATGAAGTGGACGATATTGCGCGCCGCCAGGACATCGAGGCCGGAGGTCGGTTCGTCGAGGATCAGGACCGGCGGATCGTGGACGACGGTGCGCGCGATGTTCACCTTCTGGCGCTGGCCGGTCGAGAGTTTGGCGCAGCGGCCGTTCCAGAAGGTGTCCATACCGAGTTCACGCTTCAAGTGTTCGCAACGTTCCGTGAGGAGGCCGTCCGACAGTCCGTTCAAGGCTCCAAAATAGGCGATCGTCTCGGCGGCGGTGAGGCGTCCATAGAGGCCGGTGTCGCCGGAGAGGAAGCCGAGTTGCCGCCGGACGGCGTCGGGGCGGGCGAGCAGGTCGGCGTCGCCGATCCGGGCGCTGCCGCCGGTCGGGGTCAGGATCGTCGCAAGCATCCTAAGGGTTGTCGTCTTGCCGGCGCCGTTGGGCCCGAGAAGGCCGAGGATTTCGCCGGGATAGGCGTCGAACGAGACCCCCGCAACGGCGTCGATCCGGCCTCGCTTCCGGTCGTAAAAGACCTTGCTCAGGCTATGGACATCAACTGCCGACTGGGACAAGGCAGACCTCTATTATTGCCTGTTGCAGTTAGTTCTGGAACTCTCCCCTCTGCATCGCGAGGGGGAATATATGGGGTGCAATTAGGGTTGCTCTTCTACCCCCCTATTAAGTCCCCCCGCAGAGCAGGAGGACAAGATAAGGTCATATTGCACCCATTTGTTACAATTAGGAGTTACCGCCTCGTGTCCATCCCCGATCGCTGGATGAAGTCGCGATACCACTCCGGGTTGACGACTTCGCCGCGCAAGGTTGAGTGGACGAGGACGTAATCGCCCAGCCCGCTCCGATCGACGAAGACGCAGACCGCGCCGCCATCGACGGTGTGGTAGTTCCAGACCTCGTAGGGCTTGGCATGGGCGTCGAGGGGGTGTTGCTCGCGTTCGGCCGGTTCGCCAAAGAGGACATAGATGCGGCCGCGGTCGGTCTTATGGCCGGGTGAGCGAGTGTTGTCCCAGCGCTGATCGGCCTCGGCTACGCGATATCTAAACTGCAGTCGTGCCGGCACCTCGGGGGTGCGGGGGTCATCGTCGTAACGGCGCCAAAAGGCTTCGAGAAACGAGCCGCGTTCGCGGGCGCTGCGCCCGGCGAGGGCATCGAGTTGATTGCGCCCCAATAGAAAGGTGATCTCACCTAACTCCTCCTCGACTGAGGCGCTGTCGAAGTAGGTCGCGCCGGTTGCGACCGTGCGGGGTGGAAGCGCGTCATCGTGAAGGAAAAACTTGCGATCCCGCGATGCCGGCCCACCCGGGCCTTCGACGACGAGATGGAGCCGGTAACTGCCCGACCCAAGCCCTCCGAGGGGCAAACTGTCGAGGTCGGCGAACGGCTCGGGCCCGCCGGTCAACTGCCCGACCGGAAAGGTGCGGACTGTCTCCCCGGCAGCGTCGGATACCCACCTCCTAATCCGGTAGTCGCCCGGTCCGGTCGATTGCGATGCCGGGTATAATTCAAGATAGTAGTAAAGGAACGGCGGCTGCTGACCGAAGAGGCGGCGCGGATTAGGGATGAACGTGAAGTCGCCGCGGTCGAAGCGGGGATGCTCGCCGGGGCCTAACAGGTAGCCTCCCAGTTCGAGGTCGGAGATGGCGAAGGTCGTATCGCTAAAGGCCGGAACTTCGATCCGCAGCGACGTCTGATTGTAGCGTGCACCGAGTGAGTCGGCTACGTAGATGCTGAAGGTATAAGTTCGGGGCGCGAGGGCATAGACCCGCCCGTCGATGATCCGCTGGGTCGCAAAACCTGATTCGGGCGCCGCGATTATATCCTCGACCGACCACCGGTCGCTGCCCACGATTTGTAGGCCATCATCGATCACGACCAGGCAGTTGAGGGCGCCATACCACCCGTCGGGCGTCTGCCGATGGGTGAAAGCCGAACGCGACAGATCGAGGTAGATTTCGACGATTGATCCGCCGCCATCGCCCTTGAAAGTGCAGTGATCGACGGTGATCTTTAGCGCCGGATCGACCGGTCCGGTGAACTTCCCGGGCAGAGCGATCGTTGACGCCCGGACAGGATACGACAGCGCGATGACCAGCAGCAGCGAAAGTTGCATACCCGGCAAGCGCTTATTCATCTGACTTACGTGCTGGAACGGTTGCGGGATAGCCATTCTCTTCGATCTTCACCGACACGAGCCGCGACGTCCCGTCGTCGTTAAGGGTCACCCCGAAGAGGCAGTCGGCCGCCTCCATCGTCCGCTTGTTATGGGTTACGATAAGGAACTGCGTATCGGTGGAGAACCGGCGAACGATGCGGTTGAAGCGGCCGATATTGGCGTCGTCGAGGGGCGCATCGACCTCGTCGAGGATGCAGAAGGGGCTGGGGCGCTCGCGGTAAATGGCGAAGAGGAAGGCAATGGCGGTGAGCGCTTTCTCGCCGCCGGAGAGCATCGACAGGCTTTGCATCTTCTTGCCGGTCGGGGTAGCCCAGATGCGGACATCGGCTTCGAGCGGGTCATCGCCGACGAGGCTAAGCCGCGCTTCACCGCCTTCGAAGAGACTCCGGAAGAGGTCTTGAAAGTGGCGGTCGATGCGGTCGAAGGTCTCGCGCAGGCGGCGGCGCGCTTCGCTGTTGATGCGGGTGATCGTCTCTTCCAGCAGTTCGATGCCGCTTTCGAGGTCTTTCTTTTGATCGCCCAGAAATTTATATCGTTCCTCGACGTCCTTCAACTCTTCGAGCGCCAGCATGTTGACGGGCCCGACCGATTGCATCCGCACCTTGATCTGATCGACCGAAAGACTGCCGAGTTCCATCCCGTCGAGTTCCATCTGCGCCTGAGCGGTTGTTTCGGCAGTGATCGAGTCGGGATCGATGCGGGCGTCTTCGGTCAGGCGGCGGTCGATTTCACGGAGACGCTCCCGGCTGGAGACGGCTTCGAGTTCGAGGTCCGTCCGGGCGGAGGCAAGCGATTTCTGTTGATCTTGCAATTGCTTAAGGGCGGCGTTCAAGCGGTCGCGGTCGCGCTTGACGGCATCGCGCTCCTGACGGTTGGTTTCGAGACGGACGGACTCCTCACTCTTCTCGCTCTTAAGCAAGTCGAGTTGCCCGGATAGACTTTCGAGCGCCTGCCGGGTTTGCGTTATCTCACTTTCAAGCCCGGCGAACCCCGCTTCCAAGTGGCCAAGTGCGGTTCCGATCTCACGCCGTTCCAGTTCGGTGCGCACCACGGCACTGCGCTGAGCCGCGATCCGCTCGCCCAGACGGGCGCGCTCTGCAGCGGCGGCATCGCGTCGGTCGGCGAGGGACCCTTGCTCCTGCTCGATGTTGCTCAGGCGTTCGGCAGCGGCATCGAAGTCCTGGCGCAGTTGCGCGAGGCGCTCGTCGTCGATCCCATTTGCGTCATCCGACAGGGGGGGGAGTTCCTCGAGGAGTCGGCGCAGGCGTTCTTCTTCGTGAGATGCTTCGGCGATCTGTCTTTCGAGGAGGTCTTTGTCGGCTATGAGTGAGACAACTTGCCGGCCTGTCTGATCCAGTCTGTCGGCTGCATCGCGAAGCCGGCGACGAGCCTTATCGAGTGCTTCCGCAGCCTGCTCCTGTGCCGCGCTTGCGGTCTGGAAGGACTTTCCGGACACTTCAGCCGCATTTTGGGCGGTAGAAAGTCGCTTCTTCGCTTCGCGCAGCCGGGCATTCCAGCCGACGCGGAGGGATTCCGGATCGAGAGCCTCGCGGCGCAGGATGCCGTCCGGATCGAGGATGACGCCGTCGCGTCCGACAAGGCAGACCCGATTCTTCGCCGCCCAGCCGGAAAGACGTTCGATAGCGGCGACGTCCTTTACGATCAAGGTGCGCCCGAGCCGGTGTTTAAGGAACGTTCCGAATGCGCCGTCGTTTCGAACCGCTTCAGAGGCCGGGACAGCGTCGGCTCCATCCGGCAGCGACAGCGGGGGCGGAGGCGGCGCTTCATGGAGTAGCGGCAGTTGAACCACCAGTGCGCCCTCCCTGGCGGCACGGATCCAGCCGAAGCCTTCGTCCGGGGAGTCGGCTTCGAGGGCTTCGAGGATCGGTCGCAGCGCGGCGGCGAGCGCCGTCCGGTCTTCTTCCTGGCACTCGAGCCGGGAGGCGAGCGAGCGGAGTTCGCGACTCGCCAGCGTCGCATGCAGCGCAGTCGGGAGCGAGGCTGCGCTCATTAGGCGAACCTCAAGGCTCTCGACCTCGCTCCGGGCAGCCTCCAATGCAGAGGCTGCACCACGCAGTTTAGTTTGCGCCTCGCGTCCGGCTTGCTCCCGTTCGGCAAACTCCGTTTGCAGGCGGGCGACCGCATCCCGGGAGGCTGTCGCTTCCTCCTGCCGGGTGCGCAGGTCACTTTTGGCAGATTGGAGGTCTCGGGATACAACCTCGAGGCGGGTTACGGCGGGACGATGTCGTTCGACGACCAAAGTCAGGTCGCGCTCCAGCGCAGATCGTCGGGCAGCCGTTTGACGAGCCGTCTCACGAGCGCTCGCGAGGCTCTGCTCCAGGTCGTGAAAGGCGCGGCGGGTGCGGTCATAAGCCTCGCGCGCCGAAGCGAGTTGCGCTGCCATCTCCCGCGATAGCGCGGTTAGTTGCTCGTATTCGGCTTCCCGAGTCGTGAGGTCTTCGGTCAGCGTTAAAGTGTCGCCCTCTGAATCACCGGCCGCCAGAGATTCGAGTCGCGCCTTCAACGTTGTGCGGCGATCGTGGTCGGCGGCGCGACGCGCTTCGAGGTGTTCGAGACGCTGCCGGACAAGGGCCAGTTCGCCCTCCAACTCGGCTTCGCGACGTTCCAGTTTGCGCGTCGCGTCAAGCCCCCGTCCGATGCGGTCGTTCAAGATGAGGTCTTTGCTTTCGAGAGCGAGAACCTCCGCCGTCGTGCGGGTTAACTCCGCTTCGACACGGGACGCTTCGCTTTCGATTTCAGCCAGACGCCCGCTGTAGCGATCCCGGATTTCGACCAACCGGAGCCGTTCGGCAGCCAGTTCGACCAAGAGACGCAGTTCGAGGGCGCGCTGGAGTGACTGGTGCCGCTTGGCGCGGGAGGCTTGACGCTTGAGGGTGCCGTAACTCTTCTCGACTTCGAGGAAGAGGTCGTTGATGCGGAGGAGTGATTCGCGAGTCGTCTTGAGGCGGCTTTCCGCGGCGGCGCGGCGTGACTTGTAATGCGAAATGCCGGCGGCTTCCTCGACCAGGCCCCGGCGCGCCTCGTGCGAGCCGGAGATGATCCCATCGACCATTGGCAGTTCCATTATCGAGTAGGTGTGCGGGCCGAGGCCGGTGTCGGTGAAGAGGGCTTGAATGTCGCGCAGGCGGGAGGCATCCCGGTTTATCAGGTATTCCGACTCGCCGGAGCGGAAGAGGCGCCGCGTCAGAGCAACCTCACTGTATGGCGCCGGAAGGATGCCCTTGTCGTTGTCGAGAGTCAACGTAACTTCGGCCATCCCGAGCGGACGCCGCTTGGCGGTCCCGGCAAAGATAACCGACTCCATCCGCTCGGCCCGGAGCGCGCCGGAGCGCTGCTCGCCCAGAACCCAGCGGACGGCATCGACGATGTTGGTCTTACCGCAGCCGTTCGGGCCGACGACCGCCATGATCCCGGGACGGAACTCGAGCACCGTCCGGGCGGCGAAGGACTTGAAGCCGGTCATTTCGAGCCGGTTAATGAACAAGGCTTGGGGCTTTGGGGTGTAGGTTAGGAGTAAAGGCGCCTGCGCCAGCGCAGATTATCATTCAATATAACGCCGGGTGCCGGTTCAATCAACCCGATGCGGTTGCAGGTGGAAGCCTGAAACGGCTATATTAAAGGTTTGTAACCTAATCCGGCGGTAAGTGTGCCGTCGGATGTCCCCATCCGACGGTGGAGCGGTCAGATGAGGACATCTGACCGCACAATTGGCTTCCACCCCAGAGGTGAAAGCAGCAAACGCCTATCGCTGGATCAGGGGTCTGTATAGGATCGGGAGGGCTTCTCTTCGGTCTCACATCAGAAATAGACGAACGCCTCGAGAACAAGACAATCCGCGAATGAATATCATCCAAGGGGAGCGGATCATACCGCGGCCGATCGAAGACGAGATGCGGGACAGTTATCTCGACTATTCGATGTCGGTCATCGTCCAGCGCGCCCTCCCCGACGTCCGGGACGGCTTGAAGCCGGTCCATCGCCGCATCCTCTACGGAATGAACGAACTCGGTCTTGGACCGGGACGGCCCTATAAGAAGTCGGCGCGCATCGTCGGCGATGTGATGGGTAAGTATCACCCTCACGGCGATGCAGCAATCTATGATGCCCTCGTCCGGATGGTGCAGACCTTTTCCATGCGGGCGCCGCTCATCGACGGGCAGGGGAACTTTGGATCGGTCGATGGCGACAGCCCGGCAGCGATGCGATACACCGAGGCGCGGATGGAGCGCCTTGCCGACGAGTTACTGGCCGACATAGAGAAGGAGACCGTCCCCTTTACCGGCAACTACGACGACACGCTCCAGGAGCCAGTCGTCCTGCCGGCGAAGTTCCCGAACCTGCTGGTCAACGGCTCGTCCGGTATCGCAGTCGGAATGGCGACCAACATCCCTCCCCACAACCTGGGCGAGATCATCGACGCTCTCGAAGCGCTGATCGAGGATCCCAGCCTGCCGGTCGTCAACCCCGAAGAGCCTGAACGGGCGATCTTCAACTTGCGCGACTTCAGGAAAGGACTGGTGCAAGGCCCCGACTTCCCGACCGGCGGCATCATCTACGGCATCGAAGGCGTCCGGGACTATCTGACAACCGGACGAGGCCGGGTTACCGTCCGGGCCAAAGCGACCGTCGAGACCCCCAAGAACGCCCGCGAGCGGATCGTCGTCGTCGAAATCCCCTATCAGGTTGACAAGACGCGCCTGATCGAGAAGACTGCCGAACTGATCAACGACAAGAAGATCGAAGGCATCGCCGACATTCGCGATGAGTCGGACCGCGACGGCATGCGGATCGTCTATGAACTGAAGCGCGACGCCGTGCCCGAGGTGGTGCTTAACAACCTCTATGCCCACACCCAGTTGCAGACCACCTTCGGGGTCATAATGCTGGCGCTGGTGGGCGGAGTTCCGAAGGTGATCGACATCAAGCGGGCGCTCGAGGAATACCTCAAGCACCGCCACGAGGTCGTAACAAAGCGGACCGAATACGATCTGCGGAAGGCAAAGGAACGGGAGCACATCTTCGAGGGGCTTAAGATCGCCGTCGATAACCTCGACGAGGTGATCGAGATAATCCGCTCGTCGAAGGAGCCGTCCGAAGCGCGGAGCCGGTTGATGACGCGATTCGGCCTCTCGGAGATTCAGGCGAAGGAGATCCTCGATATGCGCCTGGCGCGGCTCACCGGCCTCGAACGGCAGGCGATAATCGACGAACTGCGTCAGATCAAGGAACTGATTTTCGACCTCGAAGGGATCCTCGGGTCGAAGGAACGGCGGATGATGATCGTGAAGGAGGAGTTGCTCGACATCAAGGTGCGCTATGCCGACGACCGACGCACCGAGATCGTCCCCGAAACGGGCAGTTTCACGATTGAGGATATGATCGCCGAAGAGGATATGGTGATCACGGTGACCAAGACCGGCTATATCAAGCGCTTCCCGGTCTCGGGCTACCGGCGTCAGCGGCGCGGCGGAAAGGGCTTGTCGGGACATACTCCGCGCGAGGAAGACGCCATCCAGCACCTCTTCGTCGCTTCGACGCACAACTACATCCTCTTCTTCACCGACCGCGGGCAGTGCCATTGGCTGAAGGTGCATGAGATTCCGTCGCTGGGAAGGGTAGCGCGCGGCAAGCCGATCGTCAACCTGATCGACATCGCTCCCGGCGAGCAGATCGCCGCGCTGGTCAATGTGGCGAAGTTCGACTCCGGGCACTATCTTCTCTTTTGCACCCGGAGCGGGACGGTTAAGAAGACGCCGCTCGACGCCTACTCCAATCCCCGGCGCGGCGGCATCCGGGCTATCAGCGTCGATGCCGACGACGCGCTGACGGGCGTCGATCTGACCGACGGCAAATGCGACATCGTGCTCGGCGCATCGAACGGCAAGGCGGTGCGGTTCAACGAATCCGACGCCAGGCCGATGGGACGAACCGCAGCGGGGGTCATCGGGATGCGGCTCGGACCGGGCGACCGGATTGTGGGGATGGTCGTCGCCCGCCGGGAAGGGACGCTGATGGTGGTGAGCGAAAAGGGCTACGGCAAGCGCTCGCCGCTGCACGAATACCGTCTGACCCGACGGGGCGCTTCGGGCGTCAAAGCGATGAACACGACGCCGATTACGGGGCCGCTTATCGCACTGATGGAGGTAACCGACTCCGACGACCTGCTGATCATAACCAGTTCGGGCATTGTCATCCGGCAGCCGGTGTCGGCGATTCGCTCGATCGGCCGGGTGACACGCGGCGTCCGGCTGATCAATCTGAACCGCGAAGACGGGGCACTCGACACCATCGCCGATATATCGAAGGTGGTGCGGGAGGACGACGAGGGCGAGACTGACGACGCCCTCATCGGCCTGGACGAGGAACAGAGCGGTTTGTTCGGGGAGTAAACCGGCACTCTGCGGACTTTGCGTCTCTGCGTGAGATTATTCATGTGGCTTTGGCAGCTTTGAGCGAGCAGATCCCGCGGTCGCGCTTCATACACCAACACCAGAAGACAAATTGATTCTCCTTATCCAGCGATGACCGATGGTAGCCTTCACCCGGCGGGTGTTCTCTGTAGCGCCGCCATCTTGGCGGCAAGTCGAAGCCAGCAACGGGTGTTCTTTGTAGCGCCGCCATCTTGGCGGCAAGTCGAAGCCAGCAAGATGCTGGCGCTACGGTATCGCGGGATTAGGATAATACGATTGCAGCGAACTATGGCGGGAAACACGTCCTCGAAGGTCCGCTAAGGATGCCCCATGAAAGTCCGGTCATGATTCGTTCGATCTGGCTGATCCCCGTTGGATCAGCAGTTCCGATTCTCATATCTGCTTATCCCGCAGAGAAAAAATGATAGGAGAATTCGCAATAGTCGCCCTACTTAAGGATCTGCCCGAATATGGACTGGAAGAAGGTGACTTGGGCACCGTAGTGCATATTTATGATGGCGGTGAGGCGTTTGAAGTGGAATTCATGACCTTCGACGGCAACACCATCGCAGTGGCGACGATCGAAGCCTTCAAATTGCATCCAGTGGGACCCGACGAAGTGCCGAGATCGCGGCATCTGGTAGCCTAATGCCCTTCCTGCCACCTGAAGAACAACTGAGGATCCTGAAGGATGCCGTTCCGCCGGTCGAGATCATCGACGAGGCCGAACTGCTCTCCAAACTGGAGCGTTCCTTTGCGTCCGGCAAGCCTTTGCGAATCAAACAAGGCTTCGATGCCTCCGCTCCTGACCTGCACATCGGCCACGCGGTGTCGCTTTGGAAGTTGCGCGCGTTTCAGGACCTTGGGCACAAGGTGATCTTCCTGATCGGCGACTTCACGGCGATGATCGGCGACCCATCGGGGAAGTCGAAAACGCGGCCCCGCCTCTCTCGGGAGGAAGTGCTTGTCAACTCCGAAACCTACCGGCAGCAGGTATTTCGCATCCTGCGTGACGACCCGGAGGTGCTCGAAGTCCGCTTCAACAGCGAGTGGCATGCGAAGCGGGACGTCTATCAGTTCCTCGAACTGGCGAGCCGCCGGACGGTGGCGCGGATACTTGAGCGGGACGACTTTATGAAGCGGTTCCAGGCGCAGGAGGATATATCGCTCCTGGAGTTCCTCTACCCGCTGGTCCAGGCTTATGACTCGGTGGCGCTCGAAGCCGATGTCGAGTTGGGTGGCATGGATCAGAAGTTCAACCTCGTCCTGGCGCGGCAGATACAAAGGTCTTATGGGCAGGAACCGCAGGTGCTCTTCCTGATGCCGCTACTGAAAGGATTGGACGGCAACGAGAAGATGTCGAAGAGCCTCGGCAACTACATCGGCGTAACCGATACCGCGGACGACATCTACGGCAAGGTGATGAGCATCCCGGACAGTTTGCTGGAGGAATACTTCGTGTTGGCGTCGGGGCTTGGCAGCGTGGAAGCCCGGTCGGTGGTACGGGAGGACCCTTACCAGGCCAAGCACCGTCTGGCGCACCTTATCACGGCGCGTTACTGCGGCGAAGAGGCGGCACAGAAGGCGGGGGAGGGGTTTCGCGCGAGGTTCAAGGAGGGCAAACCGCCGGAGTTTAAGGAACTCGAAGACCAGAACCGGGTCTGTCTCTGTGAGCCCGGTGAGAAGGTATATTTACCTCGAATCATGCAGGACTTCGGTGCCGTCTCTTCCGGAAGTGCTGCCAAGCGTCTGATCGATTCCGGTTCGGTGCGCATCGACGGGGAGAAGATTCCAGTCGGCACTTATGAGGTGGTTGCGGACGGCCATGAGCATATTGTGAAGGTCGGCAAACGCTTTTACTTCGGCTATGCTCCGAAATGACATGTGAATGGATTGAGAGGCCGTTGTGGGCAGGCGGGTAAGCATTCCTTATCCGGCTTTAAGCATGCCACCAGACGCCTTCGACTGGTGGCTAACGGATATTGGCTAAAGTGGGGCGAAGGCGTCCCCTTGACACTGAATTGGTCGGATCGGAATCCGACCCTACGCGACAAATTGGTCGGATCGGAATCCGACCCTACGCGACAAATTGGTCGGATCGGAATCCGACCCTACGCGACGAATTGGTCGGATCGGAATCCGACCCTACGCGACGAATTGGTCGGATCGGAATCCGACCCTACGCGACGAATTGGTCGGATCGGAATCCGACCCTACGCGATGAATTGGTCGGATCGGAATCCGACCCTACGCGACGAATTGGTCGGATCGGAATCCGACCCTATGCGACAAATTGGTCGGATCGGAATCCGACCCTACGCGACGAATTGGTCGGATCGGAATCCGACCCTACGCGACGAATTGGTCGGATCGGAATCCGACCCTACGCGACAAATTGGTCGGATCGGAATCCGACCCTACGCGACAAATTGGTCGGATCGGAATCCGACCCTACGCGACGAATTGGTCGGATCGGAATCCGACCCTACGCGAAAAGACACATTTGAAATGGAATCTATGCGCATGCCAATTCTCATCCTGCTTTCCCTGCTCCTCGCCGGCGCCGCCGTCGCCCACTTCGGCGCGAAGTTCGAGCCACCGGACGGACGCATCTATCACGGCTCGGGCTGGAACTACATCGACAGCCATCGACGCTACGAGGAGATGTTCCCCGGCGACAAACGTCCGCTCATCCTGCAGACCAACGTCTCGATTCCCGGCACCCGCGGCACCGACGTCGCTCGACTGGTGCGGGGTATGGAACAGATGATCATCCACCCCGACAGTCAGTTCGTCGAATTCAGCATGCACTGGCAGGGCCGCGACGCGGCGGTGATGCTCGACTCGATCTACGTCCATACCGACCAGTGGGATCGCTATGTCGATACCCTCGAAATCGCCTTTCGGCGGGTCAATCGCCCCTTTTTCCTTCGCCTCGGATTCGAGTTCAACGGGGATTGGAATCCCTATCATCCTTACATCTTTCCCCAGGCTTTTCGCAAACTGGTGATCGAACTTCGCCGCCGCGGGATCGACCAGTTCGCGACGGTCTGGTGCTACGAACCGGACGCTCCGGGCGATTTTGCAGACTCAACGCGGCAGGGCTGGAAGTGGTATCCGGGGGACGATGTCGTCGATTGGTTTGGCCTTGATCTCTTCAACCATGCGCACTTCGATCCCGCCGAGCCCGATTCGCAGCGCGGGCAACTCTCACGCAAGGGCAAGAGCGAAGCATTCCTCAGGTTCGCCGAAACGCGGGGCAAGCCGGTCTTTCTGAACGAACTCTCGGCCATCGATATTCAGGCTACGCCCGACTCGCTCGACGAAGATCACGCCGACGGGCGTGCCGACTGGGAGGTCTGGTTCGAACCGTTCTTCGATTTCGTCGCTGCACATCCGATCATTAAGGGCTGGAACTACATCAACGTCGATTGGAACGTCGTCGGTGACTACGGCGAGATGGGCTGGCGCGACGCGAGGCTCGAGATCAATACCTATATTCGCGAGCGTTGGGTGGCGCAGGTGTCAGGGGACCGGTTCATTCACGCCGGATGGGATATCACCCAAGACCTCGGCGTCCGGGATGGCAGGGCGCCGCTGCCTCGCTTGATGTCGTTTGAGGCCTGGCCCAATCCCTTCAACGCTCAAATGCGCATCGCGTTCGACCTACCGCATTCGGGGATCGTCAGACTTATGCTGTTCGATCCGTCCGGGCGCGAGGCAGGGACACTCCTTGGCAGCCGGTGGCTCTCTGCCGGCCGGAATGGACTCACTCTTGATGGTGGTGCGCTGCCGGCAGGCTCCTATATGCTCCGGCTCGACGCGGGAGGATGGCAGGCTGAGCGGAAGGTGGTAATGATAAAGTGAACGAGTGAGCGAGTGAGCGGGTAAGCGCGAAGGTGGGCAGTGACCCTTATCCGCCCGCATGCTTGAGTTCACAACCTGGCAGCATTCATTTTGCTCTCACGGGGGGTTGCATTTGGATCGACAAGTTGTTTATATTGCAGGATGATGGGAAGGTTTTCTCCGTTCATCGTTCATCAGCAACTTCGACAAGCCACGGAGGTCGTTAGGTATGCGTAAGGTCCTCTTTCTTCTCTTGGCGCTCGTCCTGGCGGCAGTGCCGCTCCAGGCGCAGGAACATGGCGCGGTCGCCGGTCAGGTCGTCGGCGCCGATGGAGGCGCGATCGGGGGCGCGGTCGTTACGCTCTTCATGAATAACCAGCGCATCGGCGAGACGGTCTCGAACGATGAAGGCCGGTTCGGGTTCGAACGCGTTCCGACCGGCGTCGGCGTCGCCTGGGCCGTCGCCAGGGACATTGGACAGGGATCGGCGCGGGTTGAGGTTGCGGCCGGCCAGGTCAGTAACATCACCATCACCATCAACGTCCAGAATGGCGGAGGGGACGCTTTTGGCAGGGTCGTCGGGCGGGTGGTCAATCAGGAAGGCGCACCCTGGGCCGGAGCGCATGTAACGCTGGCTGGAAATCAAGGCGTCGTCCAGCAGACCCGCACCAACAACGAAGGGCATTTCGCCTTCGATCGTGTTCCGCCGGGAGTCTATGAATGCACCGCGGTCGTCGAAGGTGTCGGCCGAGCGTCGCAGCGGGTCGAATCGGTCCGCGCCGGCGTTGCCGAAGTACGGTTGGTGATCGCTGAAGACGACAACGGCGGTGGCGGCGGCGACGACGACCAGTTCGGCCGCGTCGTCGGTATCGTCCTGACGGCTGACGGAGCCGCCGTATCAGGTGCGGCAGTGCACCTTTTCCGGGAGAATGACCTTGCGCTGAGAACCGGCACGGACGGGCACGGACGCTTCGTCTTTGAGCGCGTTCCGGCGGGTGACTATCGAATCATCGCCGCGCACGACCGGTTCGGTCGCGCCGATGGCGAGGTAGCCGTCGAAGGCGGCGGCGTAGCCGAAATCCGGCTTGTCCTACAGAACGACAACGGCGGTGGCGGTGACGATCAGTTTGGGCGCGTCGTCGGACGGGTAACCGATCCGGAAGGCAATGCCTTCGCCGGTGCCGCAGTCGTCCTCCACGGCGTCAACGGCATCGCGATGCGCACCGGCACCGACGGGCAGGGCGCGTTTGTCTTCGAGCGCGTTCCGGCCGGCGTCTATGAGATCGTAGCCGACGCCGGAGACCATGGCCGGGCCGGTCAGCGCATCGATGTTGAGGCGGGGGCTGTCGTCGAAGTTCATCTGGTGATCGAAGGCAACGGCGGCGGGGGCGACGATCAACCCGGCCGGGTCGTTGGCCAGGTGGTTAATGCCGACGGGCAGCCTCTCGGCGGCGTCAGGGTCTTCCTGGTAGGGATCAATCATCGCTTCGCTCAAGAAAGACAAGCCGACCGCGAGGGCCGGTTCGTTTTCGAGCGCGTTCCTGCCGGGCTTTATAATGTCGGAGCCGATGCCGGTGACCACGGGCATGTAATCCAGCAGATCGAAGTGGCAGCCGGAGCGGTCGTCGAAGTGCGGCTTGTGCTTGGCCGCAACGGCGGAGGCGGCGGCGATGACGAACAACGTTACGGCCGGGTGAGCGGCGTTGTTGTCGATGGCGAAGGCAACCCCATTGAGGGAGCCATCGTCACGCTCGAAAATGACCGCCATAATGCAGAAACCGCAACCGGCGAAGACGGGCACTTCCTCTTCCCGTGGGAGCCGGTCGGCCACTATCTGATCACGGCAACGGCCGAAGATGTCGGCGACGCCGTCGCGCGGATCGGGATTCGCGCCGGACTCGAGACGGTTGTCCGGCTGGTGATTCACAATCGCGAAGGCCTCCGGCCGGCGGGCGACCCCGAGGCGGTGAACCCGGAAGTGACTCCGCTTCCGCTTGGCACCGGGCTGGTCAGCGTCTATCCGACGCCGTTTAACCCTGCTGCCACCGTGACCGTAGTGCTGCCCATAGCCGCGAGCGGCCGGGTGGCGCTCTACGACCTCCATGGCCGCGCGGTGCAAACGCTCTACGAAGGGACGTTGCAGGCGGGTCGGAGTTCGTTCAGTCTGCCGGGGAGGAACCTCGATGCCGGGCTGTACATAGTCTCGGCGGAGACGTCGGTGGGCCGGTTCACGGCGCGGGCGGTGCTGGTTAGGTAGGTTTGGGCATCTGACACCAGACTTCAGATCCAGCCAGAGGGGCAGGTGGAAATCACCTGCCCCTTTGATATTAGTGTTGGCGGATAGACCGAGACCTGGCTATAGTGACTTGAAATGCGTCTCTACAGCGTTGTGTGAGGCATCCAATGAGGGACTCAGCCCGCCTAATGTGTCAGCGCATCAAAACGGCCTTTACGGTGCGGGAATGGGAGCCGGTTTGAAGGCGGAGGAAAAAGATGCCGGAGGGAAGTGTGAAAGTGCTAAAGTGCGAAAGTGCGAAAGTATGGCTCCCGGGGGATAGCGGGCCGTCGTGGAGGCGGAGGATTTCCCGGCCGTCTATCGCGTAGAGGCCGATCCGGACGGGCATGAGACCCCCCACCTGCGCTCTTGGAGGGCGGACATTCTTGTCCGCCCTTAGGGCAGGCAAAAATGCCTGCCCTCCAAGATCAACTGTCACCGTCGCCTTATCGTTAAACGGATTAGGAGCAATCGTAAGCGAGAGTGGCGCGTCATCCCCGCTTCCCCCCTCGTCATCCCCGCTTCCCGCCTCGTCATCCCCGCGCAAGCGGGGATCCAGTCCAGCACTTAGAGAATGGACATAGACAACCCAAACTTGCACATCCTCCTCCCATTCTTCCTCGCCGACCTGCTCCCGCGCATACCCACTTACTATGTATCTGCCCGTGTCTTGAAATGAAATGGACAAAGTGGACTCGATGGACATAGTGTCGGCTTCATTCAGCGTCCACCAGAACTGAATCGAGTCGTTGTTGGCATTGAAGGGAGTTAATTCGAAGGTCGTTTCCTGACGAGGCTCGAGGGAGATTTCAGCGAGATTCGGCTCATAAGCCCGAATGACTCCCCGCACCTGAATCGCCCATTGGACGGAATCGGCCGGCACGGGATCGACGTTCGGATCGAAGACCTTTGCTTTCAGAGCATAGCCACCCGTCCGGTCGAACGCGTAGGACCGGATTCCGATCCGGTCATCCCCTGCCACTTCCTCCCACCTCACCGCCGCTGAGTCGTAAATCATCCACTCATATCGCAGATTCTCCATATCTCCGATGTAGGCAATGGAGTCGAGGGCGAAGTCGATCTCGCTGTTGCGCTGAACGGTGAGGGATAGATGCTCAGGTGTGTACTCCACTATCAAAAGTTCCATAACAGCAACATTCCATCCAATGACGCGTGATTGCTCGCCGGAAGTAACCCGGCACTCTATTCGTGTTTGTCCCAGTTCATCAAATTGAATGGTTGCTGATGAATCGCGATCGATCACCTGCCCAGCAGCATTCCGCCATAGATAGGATATGGCCGCACCATTCTGGTTTCGCGCCTGCACAGCAAACGTCTGGCGCGTGCCAATCAACAGCGACAGCGTCGTATCGCGCGGTGACCATGAAATGAACTGGGGGCCAATGACTTCGCGCTCTAATTTGATCAGCAGCCCGTTCTTGCCCTCGTTGTTGCGCTCAAAGGTGGCGGTGCCGGCACCATAGAGCGACCCATCGCTGCCCTGAATGACCCCGCCGAAAGAATGTGACCGCCCTACCCCCTGTCCAAACCCGTTTTCGGGAAGCAGAAAGTATATTTCCTTCCAAAGTTCGTCGCCGTTGGGGCCGATACGGACTACTGCCGGGTGATGGGTGTCGCCTTGATCGCGCGGGAACCAGAAAAATCCCGCCAATATAAAGCCGCCTTCGGCTACCCGTGCTGCCGCATTACATTGATCCATACCCCATAGTTGGCGATTGGCAAAACTGTAGCGGCGTCCCCACATTAGGTCGCCGTTGCTATCGACCAGAACCGCAGCCATATCTATTGGCTCCGGCTGTCCTCTATTATCGCCGGTAAAACCGGCGATCAGGAACTGGCCCTGGCCGGTGGAAGTCATGGTCATAGATAAGTTACTGACGTCAATCCGATAGGAATTCCACCAGATCACTTCGCCATTATCGGATCTTATTTTGAAGGCCAAGAACTGGTATCCGGGCACATTTTCAATAAGCACATCACCTCCGACAATCACTCCATCTTCGGCTTCTCGCAGGCCCACAAGATGATGTCGTGTTCCTAACGAATACTCCCGCTCCCAGATCAACTCTCCTTCACCATCGATACAAATGACCACGCCAAGATAATCGCCATTTTCAATACTGGTTATGAGAAACCGGCCATCCTTCAATTCAATTATTGCGGTTCCTCGTCCTCGACGAAATGTTCGAAACCAGATCTCCTCACCATCAGAATCTACCCGCATAACTGCAATACGATTACTGCGATCTCTATTTTCACCTATGCCAGCGCAGGCTAGGAAGTCGCCATTATCCGCCTCGATGACACTTGCCAAACTTCTCAAACCGCCCTCCGCCTCATATTGTCTATCCCATATAATTTGCCCATCATCGTCGAGTCTAAGCAATCGGCCGCAACGAACGCTGTTTCCATTGGTCGCATATCCGCTCATTATCAGACCATCGTTTGGCACAGAATAGACATCCAAAATGCCGTCATCTCCTCCCGAGTCATACATCCGCATCCATAAGGGATTTGGCTGACCAAAAGAGGCGAATGCCGTCAGGATTACAACGAATATTGAGGTATGGACTTTCATGATGGTGATGTGCTTGATTGTGCAGTCGGGCGGGCGGGGGGCGCCCTTGGCTCCCCGCCCGCCTGTTTGCTTACTGACGTTCTTCGACTTTCCAGTCGAATGTCTGCGGATCCGTAGCATCGTAGGTCTGCAAATCGCCTTCTGGCTCGAAGCCGGTATAGAGACCGGAGGCGGTCAGCCGTACTTGCCAGCGGTACGAAACAGATTGGAAGTCAGCGTAGTAATCAGCCTCGATCTGAGTTGCATAGACCCAGTCGCCCCAAACACCTGGCGCGACTTCTATACGAAACTGGACCGAGGCGTCATACTGGCCGACCCACTCTTCGTCAATTAACTCGAGAATTCGAGTCTGCAGCCGAACTGCCTGAGCATCGGATGGTGCTAGCAGTCCTACAATAAGCAGAATTGCCGAAGCAATGAATGTGATGCGACGTAGTGTCACTGTGGAATCTCCGTTGATTGTCGTTGATGAGATTGCCTCGCCTGTCTGCAACAGGCTCGCGATGACGTTGCGTCATCGCCGGATCAAACGACTACCTTACGGCGGAGCGCGGCTTCGCTGCCGTCTTAGGCGTGAGCGGCATCGCCCTCCCCCGAGTCAGGTGGAATGGGGAAGTCGAAGTTGTCGATGATGATGACGGGATCGGGATCCCGTCCAAAGCAGGGAAGGAAGAGCATCGGCGTCGGACTTAGGAATCTGCCTTAAGGAACAGTGATAGCGTCAGGTCTTAAGCAATCGTCGAAGTCCGCAAGCGGGCAGTGCAGGTCAGGATAAGATAAGCAGCAACGTGTCGATTTGCAAGAAGATACGAGAGGAGGTTGACGTTGTTGGAGCCGGGCTAATTGGTGCGGTCGCTCCTTGCTCCTCAGCGCATCGCCACATCCTGCCCGCGCAAGGCCTCCATTCCAAACTGGAGCGCACTCAACAGGTGCCGTTCTTCCCGCTCGTCACCGCGCTTGCGAGCCTCGGCGATCATCGTCCGCAGACGTTCCACAAAGAGGCCTTCGGCGGTGCGGGGATTGGGATCTGAGTTGTCGTCGAGCGAAAAGTCGGCGGTCACGGCGCTGTCGTCCACCCTCAAGTGCCAGCAAGCGCTCTGGAGAAAGTCGTCGGAGAGGTCGATCCGGCTGCCGGGGGGATAGCGACCTTCCAACTCGACGAGGCAGATGTCCTCGCGGCGGACATGGGCGTCCTGAAGCGACTTCTCAATTCGTTCCTGAACGGCTGCAGAATGGGCTGCGCCATCGAGCGATACCACAAGCCTAACGATGCGGCGGGTATCGAGTTCCCGGAAGCGAAGTTCGTCCGGCACAACGCCGCCCGGTCGAACGAGACCGACCAGGCAGCCGCGCTCGCCCGGCTCGTCGATGGTTAAGGCAGCGGCAGCCCCCGGATAAGCCGCCCGCACCCGGCCTTGCGAGTCGTGGATGACGGAATGACTGTGATAATGCCCTAACGCAGCATAGTCGAAGTTGTGACGGAGAAGTTCCTCGTCGGAAAAGGGCAGCGTCCGCTTCTTGCCGGGAGGCAGGCTCCCGCCGTCGCGCGAGCCATGCAGAACCGCAATATGGAGCGCTCCATCGGGCCGGTCGATGTTTTCGGCCAACCGACGGCTCTGCACCAACTGGTTGCTGTGAAACGCCAGGCCGCTGAAGACGACGCCCTGTAGTTCCGGAAACGTCCGGGGGGTGAAGTCGTAGTCGCGAAAAATGTGGATATTGTCCGGCCACCTGTGGCCGGTGCGCGCTTCGAGGAGGCTGTCGCTGTAGTAACTGGCGGGGTGATAATAGTCGTGATTGCCGGGCGCGATGACGACCGGCAGTCCGGCGCGGCCGAGATAATCGACGACGACCAGGGCTTCCTCCTGGCCGGAGCCTTCCTCCCAGAGGTCTCCGGCGATGAGGATTACCTGGACCGATTCCTCGCGCGCGATCTCGACCGTTCGCCGCAGAACCTCGCGCAGTTCACGGGCTCGCACCTGAGCCTTATCGTAAGGAAGGCGCAGGCGCCCGCCGACGGTGTCGGCGCCGAGGTGCAGATCGGCAAGGTGCAGGAATTTCAGGGAGTCAAGGGGCATAAGGGATGATTTACCGAAAGTTAGACTCCAAATACTTCAGAATAGAGCTGCTTTCGAGCTTGATCTTGTTCCAATTCGGCATAAATCTCGGTGATTTTTTCATAAGATAGAAAATTGACATTTGGACCAATGATGCGATACGCCTCCTTTCGTTTCTCAGATTCGAACTTTCTAAAACGATCTTGCGGTGCGACAACATTGAACTGAGTCCTAAAATAGCGCAACTCGTCGAATTTGAGAAGAGCAGACCGAAAATCCGTTGAATGTTCGACTTCAAATATACTAATTGGATAAAGTATTGGAGGTGGATTCGAACGAGCATCTTGGAACCAGATTACATCAAAAAATCGCGCCGACCTATCGATGATTTCATCATAAGTGAATCGAGGGCACTCGCGAACGGTGCATATATTAGCCAGTGATTTGCCATTGAATTTCTTAGACTTATCATTCGAGTATGTCTTGAACCCTTTAAACTCACCCAGTTCGAGGAGCATTCCCTGAATGTGAGTGTGTTGAAATTCCTTAAATGCAATTTGTTCGACTGGCACTGGCTCTGACACAAACGAATGCTTGGCAAGTGCATACACTCCTACTCCAATTCGCTTAAATCTTGGATCGCGCTGAACGCGCTCTTGTATAGTCTTATCTGGAGTTTTGCCTGTAAGCGAACGATATTTGAGGAATTCTTGATAGATTAATCGCAAAGATGCAAATCCGCCATTTTCTAGCATCACTCGTTCAATGGCATCTGAGTAACTGATAGTGTTTTTCACGGTTACCCCTCCACCCCTTTGAGTTCGATCCTTCTCACCCGATCCTCAAACAGTCCGCCCATCTGTTCCCCCAGCCAGCGGTGACGCTCCTCGTGGCAGGACATCACCAGCACCTGATGCTGGCGCGAGAGTGAGTTGAGAAAGAAGCGCATTCCGGAGATGAACTTATCGTCATCGACCGCGGCGAGCGGCTCGTCGAGCACCACCGGCATCGGCCCGACCGCCGAACGGGAAAGGTAGCGGGCTATGCCGAGCCGGGCCGCAAGGAAGACCTCGTCGCGCGCCCCGGTTGAGAGGACGGCTTCGACCTCGTGAGATGAATGGCGCTTGCCGGTCGCCGTATCGAGGACCGTAAAGGTGAGATGCTCGTCGAATTTCAGTTCGCTGTAACGGGGGTTCAGCGCGACCAGAAAAGGCGCGGCCTCTTCCGACAGCGCCGTCGCCCAGTTTCGATAGACCTCGCGCGAGATATCCGATAGCACTTGCAGCGCGGTCTCGACGTCCGAACGAAAGGTCTCTATGCGCTCGATCCGGTCTTCCCAATCCGCTGCCTTGCGTTTAAGGATACCGTAATTCCCTTCGTAACGGTCGAGGACTGTGACCACTGCGCGTTCGAGCGATCGTCGCTCCTCTTCGAGACTCTTGGTATGTCGGTTAGCATTATCGGCCGCTTCCTGATAGAACTCGCGCGAATGCGGCGGAACCGGCGGAACGTTGTCGAATTTGGCGCGGAGTTGCGAAAGACGCTCGCGTTTGGCAGCCAGATCGACCTCCGGAAGTTGTTCACGCTCGATACGAGGCTGCAGTTCGGTCCGGACGGTGCGCAGGCGGTGATGCTTGTCGAGTGCCGACTTAAACGTGGCGACGGCTTCGGCCGGCGGCAGGGATGGGTCGATACTGCCGAGGCGGAGGATTTCCTCAAAGAGCGCCCGATTCGCTGAGAGGTCCGATTTCAGCCGCTCGATGTCGCGCTCGATTTCGTCGCGTCGTGCTTTGGCGGTCTTGAATTCCTCCGACAGGCGAACCGCCTTGCGGTAGCGCTCGAGCAACGATTCGGCTGCCGCCTTGAGAGCGCTTCGTTCGGGAAAGGTGAGGCCGGCCCGGTCGAAGAACTTGCGCAGGAGATCGGCGGCGGCGGATGCCTCACCGGAGGCGCGCTCGACAGCATTCTCAGCCGTCAACAGCGGTTCGACGGCATCGGACATCTGATCGTAGAACAGATAGTCGTTCATTAACCCGGTGCCGTCAGGCTCGCCCAGGCGAACGGCGAGGTCGGTCAGGTCGCGCGTTATCTGTTCGAGGCGGGATCCGGACTCCTCCTCTTCGGTCATCGCTTCGCCGAGGTCTTCGTTCAGTTTACGCAGGGCAGCAGCATCGGCGCCTCCGCCCGAAGCACCCCGGGCGATAGCGCCCGCCGCACCGAAGAAGACCCCTAGGCCGGCCAGAACCTGTCCGAGCCATTCGCCCTTGGTGAGCAGAATGAGTGCACCGCCCGTAAGGACGGTAATCGCTGCCAGCAGGAAGAACGTCCGGGCGGTCGCGGCGACGCGCTTCTGACGGGTAATGATAAGGCTTCGCTCGCGCTCGACCCACTCTCGCCGGGTGCGCTGTTCGCGAAACTTGCCGTCCACCTCGGCATAGAGAGCTCGAAAGGACTCGACGAAGCGCTTTTCGTCAGCAGTTAAACTACCGAATAGAGCCTTCAGCCGGGTGAACTGCTCGCGGTCGAGACCTCGTTCGTCGAGGCTTGACCGGAGGCGGTTCAATTCCCTATCGGCATCGTTCAACCGTTCGAGGCGGTCACCCAACCGCGAGACGGCGCTATCGAGTTCCCTTAGGTCGCTCTCGCCAACCCCGGCGAGCGTGCGTTCGTCCTGCAGCGCCTTCTCCACCTTCTCAAGCGGTGCGATGCCTTCGCTCGCGAGCCTCTCTTCGGCGCGGACGGCATCGGCGGATTTTTGAGCGATGAGACCTTCAAGGCTGATGAGTTGGTCGGCGCGGGCAGCCGGGAATTGCTCGAAAAGCGTTAACTCGCTCGCCTCGACGGCAAGCCGGGCCGCCTCGGCGGCGAGGGCATCCTGCTTTTCGAGGAGTAGCGACGATTCGCGAATCTCGGCCGCGTCGCCGTTTTTCAGAGCCTCGGTTTGCGTCTGCCGGAGCGTTTCAAGCGACGTCTCGATCTCGCGCATGCGGGCGATTTGCGGCTCTATGGACGCGCGCTGATGGTCCAGGGTGGCGATTTCGCGGCGGACGCTGTCGAGTTCCTCTTGGAGCCGTTTGAGGGCAGTTTCAACCTTTACGGACGGGCTGTTGCGGGTGATGTCAGGAATGCGGTCGAGGGCGCCGCGAAGCCGTTCGATGGCCTGACCGGAAGTGGTGCCGCCTTCGATGGAGGTCGCGACCTGCTGGATGTGATGAGTCAGGTCGCCCGGCTCGGTTAGGGTAAGTTGCTCGTCCTGCCGGAGGTAGAACGATTTGAGAAACGACTCCACCGAGAGGCCGAGCAGTTTTTCGCCGATTTGGTAGCGTCCCTTGCCGATGTGAAATTCGTCGGCGAGATCGCGGCCGGAATCGCGGTCGATAAGGCGAACATCACCGGAAGCGAAGTCGCGCTCGATGCGCCAACGCTGGGTGCCAAGATAAAAGTCGAGTTCGACGCCGAACTCGTCGGGGTCAGTCCATGGTGTTACTTGACGCTTATGGGGACGTTTACTGCTCGTTTTCCCCATATGTTCCTCGATGCCGTAGAAGGCGGCGAGGATTGCGGCGACAAGGGTGGACTTGCCGGCTTCGTTGTCAGCGACGGCGAGGTTGAGCCGGTCGGGGGCGAAGTCGATCCGGGTGCGCAGGCAGCCGAAGCCGCGGATGTTCAGGGATTCAAGGTGCATTTAGGGCGGTGCCTATCGGGATAATGGCCAATTACCATAATCGCGCAGTTCATCATCCGTGAGTTCATCAGGTGCGACTAACCTGTAGTGCTTCTCATCGGAAATAGCCGGACCGTCATCGTCCACTACAAAAGTGAACAGAGCAATTAAATTACTCTCGATGAACTGAGCTGCGATAGCGCTACATATCAAACCTGGGTATTTTTGTTCGCAAAGGGCTATATCCTGCTCTATTTGAACAATACCCAGTTGGTCTGAGCCTCCTTTCGCTTGCACTGGGAAGACATAATGCGCCCCGCGCTTGTCAACCCCCACGTATATCTCGTCAGTCTCTACTTGTCCAATACCCTCGACTGTGGTTCTGAGGTGGCTTTGAAGGGAGTAGCAAGCAACGCCTGTGAATACATCAATTAGCCTGTTATACCGTATCTTGGTAAGGAGAGCCTGTTCATCACCTATCGAATACCTCGCTACTATTCCCGGAGTAGAGTCAGGAATCTTGGTTACCGCAAGTGATATATTCGGCGTAATTCTCGGGGCAGAGGTGAGCGCAAGACGATACTTTCCCCTGCCAGCAGGTCTGATTATCCAATGCATTCCTGCGGGCGCAGATTTGGCAAGAAGTTCTGGAATGTCCGCTCGATACCGAAATGCATAGACTATATCCCCGAGGTTCTTGGGTAATACCATTTTAAGACGTTTAGCGGCGAGCATAAGCTCTTCCCGCTCGAAGTCAATCTCAAGAATGCCCTCGCGATACTTCTCACGAAATATTGTCTCAAGTAGTAATGAATAGCGGTTTTTTGCTTTAGGCACTGCGATCTCCGACCTTTTTGTGAATATGGCATTCAGGCCAGCGTAAAAGCAAGACCTCTTCTCGAAGCTGTTGTTTAGTGGCCGTCGCAAACCTTGTACGGAACAAGTCCAGCCCTAGTACCTCATATCCGAGAGATTCAGCAATCTCTGCGAGAATTTCTCCAGTATTTATCATAACTTGTAGATATGATGCCTGATCACCAACAACGTAACCAAGACGAGCGCCGGGCTTGAGAACTTCGCGTAAAGCAAATAGATGGCGAAACATTCCCCCGAAGTAGAGTTTAGTGACTCTTGCATACTGCCGTTCAAATCCTGAAGTCTTCTCTAGAGCAATACGTCTCGATTCGATTTGGTCTGCAACTTCTTCTACGCGTAAGTTGCCCGAAATCCATTCGTCATCATTGTCAGTCCGAAAAGCTGTTCTTGTGTTCGATCTTAGAAGTCCTTTCTTTAATTCCCTCAAGTCTTGCTTGGTTCTAATATGACCCAGCAACACCGATTCCAACCTGGTTGACCTCGTATAGTCCTTCTCGTTAGGATACGGCGGCGAGGTAAAGACCGCATCTACAGTCTTTGGTTGGATTTGATCGTCTATAAACCTCGAATCGCCGAGAATTACTTTGGATGACGCACCCGCTCCAGAGCCTAGGGTAATGTCCTCGGTCATACGCAAAACCTCCGTCAGCCAGTTCATGACTACCGGAGCGTCTTCACGCTTGCTTGTCCTGACGCCCACCTCAGGGCCGAAGTGGAGATTACTTGCATGCGCGACTGTTGACTTAGCAAAAGCTAAAAGCAGATGTCGATATGAGTTATGAGTCACGAATGCACGAATGTTCTTGAGCAGGACAAGTGATTTGTGAAGTGGAATTGGGCTAATTGAGCCGCTGAGTAGTATTTCTTGAGATTCAGGCGGAAGTCCAAGCAGACTTTTACCCTGCCATCCCATCAAATCTCTCTCCGAAGTTTCTGCCACCTGTGTGGCGACACTTTTCATTTCACTCGGGTCGATTTCCCAATCCACCTTGACTTCACTTGCAAAATGAGCCATAGGGTTTGCTTCGATTCCGATGCTAACAATCCCAAGCGCTTTTGCCACGACCAAAGTAGTTCCTGTGCCGCAAAAGGGATCAAGCAAAATTTGTCCACTCTCCAATCCAAATCGGTTCAGATAGTATCTGACGAGATGAGGGGGAAAAGACAGGACAAATCTGTACCAGTCATGAAATCTCCGATCCGACTCGGCCATACGATTGGCTGTTCCATTGGAGTGCATCTTATGGTTCCGTTGAGTGATCGGAAAGAACTCAACCTGCATTAAAGGCTCTTATGGGTCATTTGATTCCCCATCTTCTACTTCAGCCACTTCAGCCATTCCGTCTCCGGCGGGAGAACCAGCACTGTCGAGGTGTCGATGATTTTGCGATAGGCTTCCATGCTGCGCAGGAAGTCGTAGAAGTCGGGGTCCTTTCCGACGGCTTTGGCGTAGATGTCGATCGCCTTGCCTTCGGCTTGCCCCCGAATGGTCTGCGCCTCTTTGTAGGCATTGGCCATAATCGTAACCTTCATGCTGTCCGCTGCGGCGCGTATCTTGAGCGCTTCCTCTTCGCCTTCGGAGCGGTATTGATTGGCGATCCGCTTCCGTTCGGCGCGCATCCGCTCATAGACCGAGCGCTCGTTCTCGGCCGGCAGATCGGCGCGCTTGATGCGCACATCGACGACCTCGATGCCGTAGGCCTTGGCGGCTTCGTTGGTGGTCGTGGTGACGTTCGCCATCAGGTCTTCGCGGTTTTTGGTGACCACTTCGTCGAGGTCGTGCTTACCCAATTCGACGCGCAGTTCCGAGTAGATGATGTCGTCAAGCCGCGCCTGAGCCCCGTTTTCGTCGCGCACCGAAACATAGAACTTCAGCGGGTCGATGATGCGCCACTTGGCGTAATTGTCGAGCACCAGATTTTTCTTGTCGCGGGTCAGGATCTCGGTCGGGTTCGAGTCGTAGTCGAGCAACCGCTTGTCGAGGAAGATGACGGACTGAATCGGCCAGGGCAATTTGAAATGGAGGCCCGGTTCGATGACGACCCTGACCGGCTTGCCAAGTTGCAGAACGATGGCTTGATCGATCTCATCGACCTGATAAGCCGTCATCAGGATGACAACAAGCGCGATTACGATCCAACGCAGGGTGCGGTTTCGTTTCACTTCCGGCCTCCTTCGGCAGCGCTCCCCAAGGGCAGGATATTCAAGATTCCCCCTGACTTATCCGACTTGACGATATATTTCTTCAGCCCCGGAAGGACTTGCTCGAGCGTTTCGAGGAGCATCCGCTTGCGCGTAACCTCCCGCGCCGAGCGGTACTCGTTCAGAATGCGGTTGAAATTCTCAGCATCACCTTCGGCTTTGGCTACGCGCTCGGAGGCGAAGGCTTCGGCGTCCTTCACCATCTTGGCTGCTTCACCGCGCGCCCGGGGAATGATGTCTGCAGCGTAGCCCTGCGCAATGTTGACCAGCCGGTCGCGGTCTTCGCGAGCGGAGGCTACGTCTTTGAAGGCGTCCCGGACGGCATCGGGCGGATGGACGTCCTGCAATTGAACGGCGACGATCTTGAGCCCGGCTTCGTAACTATCGACGATCTTCTGCAAAAGCATCAATGTCTCCTCCTGAATCTCCCCCTTGCCGGTGGTGAGGATTTCGTCGATCTCGTGCTTGCCGACGACCTGCCGGAGCGCGGCTTCGATAGGCCTTCGCGTCGCCTCCATTCCTTTGACCTTGAAGAGAAAATCGACCGGATCGACGATTTTATACTGGATGATCAGATCGACTTTGACTATGTTCAGGTTGCCGGTCAGCATCAGCGACTCCTCCGGCTTGTCCTGATACTTTGCCGGCGGCCCGGGATCGATGGTCCGGAAGCCGACCTCGGCTCGGCGGACGGTGGCTACGCCGACCTTGTCCACGCGCTCTATCGGCCAGGGCAGGCGGTAGTTGATGCCCGGCGAGGTGACCCGGACAAATTTACCGAACCGGCGAACGACGCCCTGCTGCTCGGCCTGGACAATGTAGATGCCGGAGAGCAGCCAAAGCGCGCCGATGACGATGAAGAGGGCATTTAGCCCTCGTCCGAAGAGTGCTCCGAGGTCCGGCACTTCGAACACTTCACCGCCGATAGTGATGTTCTTTTTGGGGATGGGCATAATAGTAATATAGTGGGTTAGTGAACTTCAATATCTCGTGCCATTTATTCTCCTCCATATCTTGAATTTCGATTCCCAAGCCATTGGTCGATAGCCTGACCGATGGGGCGGTAAAGTTCAAGCAGTTCATCCCTCGTAGCCTCGAGGCTCAAAACCTTTAGGAACGCCGTATCGAGTCCGAGTCGAACTTCGTCAACCTCCCCTTTGCCCACTCGAAACTGCCGGGATATTCTTGCCATTTCGCTATTCCGGAATTCATCGAAGACTTGAGCCAGTTCAGCGACCTTCTCTGGTGTCAACTTGTCGA
>Ga0194120_10000553_pt1 | contig 70635 bp, 71 predicted proteins | sample TA2MahCa65mmetaG_FD_148642 | JGI IMG/M metagenome (GOLD analysis project Ga0194120, IMG submission 148642) | Freshwater microbial communities from Lake Tanganyika, Tanzania - TA2015019 Mahale Deep Cast 65m | ecosystem: Environmental > Aquatic > Freshwater > Lake | place: Tanzania: Lake...
AATTTTTCTTTCGTGTAAATTCGTGCAATTGGTGGCAGAAAAATTTATTTCAACAAAATCATCTTCTTCGTTTCAGAAAACTTTCCCGATTGCAACCTATAAAAATACATCCCGCTCGAAAGTTTGCTTGCATCAAATTCTATTTCGTGTTCGCCTGCTTGGAGTTCTTCATTGTTGAGTAACGTTGTTACTTCTCTTCCAAGAATGTCGAAAACTTTCAATGTTGTTTGTAGGGGCAATTCATGAATTGCCCCTACGGGAATTTCAAATCGTATTGTTGTTGTCGGATTAAACGGGTTGGGATAGTTTTGTAACAACAGAAAATCTGAAGGTAATTTTTCTTGTTCTTCGGGAACAAAGGTAATTCCTCCGTTCGTCGTTTTCATTACAACACCATTATCTCCGGCAATCCATCCAACTAAACTATCATTGAAGTACATCGAATGAATAGCCGCAAACGTTCCCAACGAACTTGTTCCCCATGAATTTCCACCGTTAGTTGTTTTATAGAAAATTCCGTTATCACCCGCAACAAAACCCAATGTTGCATTGAGAAAAAATACTGCTCGCAACCGTTGATTTCCTTTCCCAATATTTTGCGGTTCATACCAAACAGTTCCACCGTTTTCCGTTTTCAACACTTTCCCATTGTCGCCAACTGCATACACAATTTTCGTATCAATAACGGAAACAGCATATAAATGTATTCCTGAACGAATCGCTTGCACAATCCACGAACTACCGTTGTTCGATGTTTTCAAAATCATCATCGAATCGCCCACAGCAAAAGCAAACGGCGACAACGGTTGCGGCGAAAATTTTACATTTCGCAAACGCAATTTTGTTCCGGAACTTACCGAACTCCAAACTGCGCCTCCATCCGTTGTTTTATATACTGTTCCACTATCGCCAACAATAATTCCATCAAACATTGAAGTAAAAGAAATTCCGTTGAAGTTTTTGAACGTAGTAATCGTTGTATCCGGAAACCACGTCATACCGTCATCTGTTGTTTTTCTTACAATGCCCGAATCGCCGCAAATCCATCCGCGACGCGATGGTGAATTAACAAATGCAACACTGTTAAAACTCTTCGTGAACGTTCCGCCATATTGAACATCAAAAGAATTTCCTCCCGATTGTGTTCGATGAATCAAGCCGTTTGCTCCAACAATCCATCCTGTTTGCGGCGACACAAAAACAATGCTCCGTACATTACTTTGCGTTCCTTTGAGTTGCGAATTCCACAATGTTCCGCCATCAGAAGTATAAAGGATTGTACCGTTTTCACCAACACACCATCCACGCAATCTGCTCGCAAAAACAATTCCACGCAGGTAATAATTCGACTGTGTTGAAACAGTTGTCCACGAACTTCCATCAGTAGTTTTTAAAATTTTTCCTGAATCGCCGGAAATCCACACAAGAATTGAATCATACGTGTATATACTGAATAACTTTGTACTAACATTCGATGCTTGTTCCAGCCACGAACTACCGCCATTCGTAGTTTTATAAATTGCACCTCCATCGCCAACAACATAACCGCGTTTGTTTGTCGCAAGTGCAACAGAATAAAATGTTCCCGCAAAACTTGGGGGAGTTTCTTTTGTCCAAGTTCTTCCGTTGTTGGTTGTTCGTAATATTCTTTTAAAGCCAACAGCAATACCGGTTTTTTTGTCAGAAAGAAATTGTAACGCATATAAATTTTCCACAACATCGGAAGTGAGCATATTCCATAGCATTCCTTGATTTGTTGTTTTTAAAATCAACCCTGAATCGCCAACAACGTATCCCGTATCTGCATCTACAAACCAAACTCCGCGCAATCGTTTTGTCGTCGGAAGAGAAACAGTATTCCATGTTGCACCTTGATTCAACGTCTTCAGCAATTTCCCATTTTCACCTACGGCAAATCCGCTGGAAGTACTGATAAACATCAAGTCGTTCAATGTTTCGGAAATTCCGTTTGTTAAGGAAATTGCTTGCCAATTACTGCCGCCGTTGATGGAACGAAGTGTTGTGCCAAATTCTCCAACAGCAAGAACGCGCATAGAATCCACTGCATATACGGCAGAAATATGATTCGCTTGAGGAAGAGGATTTTGCCACGTCCACGTTTGTACTTGCGATAGCGCATTGAAACTACCACAGAAAAAACATATTGCTCCGAAAACTAATGTTCGTACAAAAATAGAACTATTCATAAACAATCTCCCGATGTGTTATATTTCGATTGGTACTAATTGTAAAATTTTCTCCAATGCTTCGATGAATTTTTCGTTTTGTTCTTCGGTTCCAACGGTTACGCGAAAACAGTTCGGCAAGAAAAACGCTTTCAACGGACGCACAATAATTCCTCTGCGAAGCAACTGTTCATACAACACCGTTACTTTCATTTCGCTTTCACATTCAATCATCAAAAAATTTGCATACGACGGAATACATTTGAATCCCATCGCTGTTAACGATGCATATAAAAATTGCATTCCTTTTCGATTCATTTCCAACGATTGTTCCATAAACTCTTTGTCTCGTACTGCACCTATTCCCGCAGCAATAGCAAGGGTGCTTGGCTCGAACGGTAATTTCACTTTCAACAAATTGGAAATCAATTCATCGTGTGCAAAACCGTATCCGATGCGTGCTCCGGCAAGTCCATAACATTTTGAAAACGTGCGAAGTGTTATCACATTATCGTAACGATAATGCATAGAATCGGGATATTCGGAAAACTCTTGCGCATATTCAAAATATGCTTCATCATAAATTATTAATACGCGAATGGGAACGTATTTCATAAATTCATCAAATTCTTCTTTGGAAAAAATCGCTCCCGTAGGATTGTTGGGATTCGTGAGATAAATGATTTTCGTATGCTCGTTTATTTGTTTTGCGATTGCTTTCAAATCAAAATGATAGTTGTTGTACGGAACGTATGTTGTTTTCACTCCCCGCGATTGAGCAAGTACACGAAATCCGATAAACGGCGCTTGTGTCGTAAGCATTTCATCATCGTCGCAGAGAAATGTGCGAATGATGTTTGCCATAATACTTTCTGAACCGTTTCCGATGATAACGTTTGCCATTCGTACGTGAAATTTTTCTGCAAGAATTTCGCGCAATTGTATTCCGCCATCAGGATAGAGATATACATCATTCATCGCTTTTATCATTTCTTCTCTTGCAAGCGGCGATGGTCCAAGCGGATTTTCATTTGATGCAAGTTTGATAACGTTGGAAAGACCAAATTCTCGCTGAAATTCTGAAATCGGTTTTCCGGATTTATACGGTTCTAATTCTGCGATGTATGATGGAACAAGCGGCACAGTTTCTCCTGTTTTTTTGACGGCAAAAGATAGGAATTTACATTGGGAATCCAAAGCAAATGCAACTCCATAACGTATGAAAGACAAACCTGTATTTTTTCATTCAGCATTTGTGGTGCTGTTTCACAAGAGTTGTTGGTATTTCATCACGACCATTGATTGTCGGGGAAAAATTTCTCTTTGTATTCTCTATTTCCAATTTATCAACGCTTCCGAGGCATTACCGAATTGTCAATCAATTTCTTTCACAATCATTGTTTTTTTATTTTACACCGCGTTTCTCTATGGCGAAATCAATTACACAACCACAATCAATTTCTCCTCTCGATACTTCAGTTCAATTTCTGAAATCCATTGGACCTGCGCGAGCAAAATTATTGGAAAAAGAATTTGGCATTACAACCGTCCGCAATTTTCTTTTTTATTTTCCGTATCGTCATATTGACCGTTCGACGACAATTCACGTTAAAGATTTATTTCAGTGGAATTATTCCGAACCCAAAAGTGTAACGCTCGTCGGAACAGTAGAAGATTTTTATTCCTCGCATAAAACTCATCCTAATCCGAATAAAATTGTTCCTTTCAATCTCATCATTGCAGACGAAACTGGAAGATTTGTGTTCACATTTTTTCGTCCGCAAAAAACAATAAAACAATACTGGATGAATCGTTTCACGCGCGGAGAATCAATTGCGCTTTCTGCTACATTTGAAAAACGCAACAACCAACTCAAATACACCAACGTTGAATACGATAAACTCACCGAAGAAGGAATGCAATATCACACGGGAGGAATTGTGCCGCTGTATTCATCTACCGAAGTATTGCGCGATGCGGGATTGTGGAGTTCGACATTTCGCGTTATTATGCATTCGACGTTACCGAAATACATCGAACATATCGAAGAATTTTTCCCAGAACAATTCTTGCAAAGGAATAATTTATTTTCACTGCGCAATGCAATTCAGGAATATCATTTTCCAACGTCGCTTACGAACGTTGATAAAGCAAGAAAGCGTTTGGCGTTTGAAGAATTATTTTTCTTTCAACTGCTTCTTGCTTTTCGAAAAATACATCTTGATACAATTACAAACGGAATTTCATTTCACGTTGCAAAAGGAGGATTACCACGGAAACTTTTGGATGCACTTCCGTTCCACCTCACCAATTCGCAAGAAACTGTTTTGAAAGAAATTATTCATGATATGCAATCGAACAAACCGATGAACCGCTTATTACAAGGCGACGTGGGAAGCGGAAAAACCATTGTCGCGGTACTTGCTATGGTAGTTGCAATTGAAAACGGTTATCAATGCGCGCTAATGTCGCCAACGGAAATTCTTGCAGAGCAGCATTTCAGAACATTGAAAAATTTTCTTTCATCGCTTGAAATCAATATCGAATTACTTGTCGGAAACCAAAGAACAAAATTGCGGAAGGAAATTTTATCCAACATTGAAAGCGGAAAAACTAACATCGTTGTAGGAACGCACGCATTGATTCAAGAAAAAGTTACGTTCAACAAACTTGGTTTCATCGTGATTGACGAGCAACATCGTTTCGGCGTAATGCAAAGAACAGCAATGCGAGAAAAAGCAAACGGAATTGAACCCGATGTTTTGATAATGACAGCAACGCCAATTCCGCGAACGCTTTCGATGACACTCTACGGCGATATGGACGTTTCAACCATTACCGAACTTCCGAGCAACAGAAAACCAATCATAACGAAAATTGTATCGAAAGAAAAGTCGAAGAAATTGAAAGAATTCCTTTTCAAAAAAATAAATGAAGGAAGACAATTATATATCGTATATCCGTTGATTGAAGAATCAGAAAAATTGGATTTGAAAGCCGCACTCGATGGATTTGAAATTTTACGAACACAAACATTTCCGCACTTGAAAGAACGCATTGGAATAGTTCACGGAAAATTATCGAGCGAAGAAAAAGATGATACAATGAAAAAGTTTCTTGCGCACGAATTGGACATTCTCGTTTCAACAACCGTGATTGAAGTTGGTATTGATGTCCCGAATGCAACTGGAATGGTCATTGTGAATGCAGAACGATTCGGACTTTCGCAACTTCATCAACTTCGCGGAAGAGTTGGAAGAGGAAGCGAACAATCGTTTTGTTTTTTGCAAACAAATGATGAAAACAATATACGTTTGAAAACAATTGCGAAAACAACCAATGGATTTCACATTGCAGAAGAAGATTTGCAACAACGCGGGCCCGGAGATTATTTCGGAACACGGCAAAGCGGAATCCCGGAATTTCACCATGTGAACTTTGGGGAAGATAAAGAACTTTTTTCCGCGGCACGAACAGAAGCATTTCACATTGCAGAAACCGATGCACAACTTCGACTTCCGCAACATCAAAAAATAAAAAATGAATTTGAAAAAAAATACAACGAGAGAATGAACATTGCAAGTAGTTAGAGCCGAAGAAAGATATTATGCTAAAGAATATTTTTCAAAACGATTTCCCGCGCATGCTTCAATACTTACTTCAACACTTTTTTTCTCAATGTTTCTTTTCTCATTTTTATCCCGAAAAATTTTTCTGTTATGCTACTCATTATTCCTGTTATAGAAATCAAAAACGGAAAATGCGCTCATATTGTGCAAGGAGGAATGGAACAACCGTTTCTTGATGACCCCGTTGAAATGGCGAGAATGTGGCGAAAAGAAAATGCAAAGTGTCTCCATATCACCGATATTGATGGCGCTCGCATCGGAAAAATAGTGAACACGCACGTTATTTCCGAAATTGTTCGTTCCGTAGATATCCCCATCGAACTTACCGGAGGAATTAGAAATTTTGAAGAAGTGAACAAAGCGTTTTCGCTTGGTGTTGCACGCGTTATTATCGGAACAATGACGATTGAAAAACCCGAAGATGCTATTCGCTCGTTGCAAACTTATGGACCAAGTACGGTAATTCTTGGTCTCGATTCACGGAACGGATTTGTAAAAACATACGGGGAAATTTCGGATACGGGATTACTTTCGGCTTCCGTCGCGCTGAATGCAAAACAGATGGGATTCACACGAGTTGTGTACAAAGATGTATTGCAATATGGAAAAATGATTGCTCCAAACTTCGGCGCTATTGAAACGCTGGCAAAACAATTACAAATGCAATCACAAGGAGTAAAAATGCGTATCACCATTGCCGGCGGAATCTCCAGTCTCAAAGATGTGCTTACGCTTCAAGGATACGAACCGCTTGGCATTGATTCCGTCATCATCGGACGTGCGTTGTACGAAAATTTGTTTTCTTGCCAACATTTATGGAGAATGAGTGAAGCGGGAAATTTTCCTTACACGGCAAAAATCTAATCAATGAATAACGAACTAACTAACTAACTAACTAACCAACAAACCAACAAACGAAATTGAAATTCACTGTTGTCGGACATATTTGCAAAGATTTTATTCATCCCAAGAAAAACGGAAAAGCAGAAAATATTGAACCGTTATGGGGAGGAATTTTCTTTGCCGTAGCAACGCTTGCCAACATCACTTCTTCCGATGATAAAATCTTTCCTGTTTTTCCTATTGGAGAAGACGATTATGACGCAATCATTGAGCGATTAAAACATTACCCCAATGTTGATACCGACGGTATTTACAAAATCAAAGGAGAAACGAATTCCGTCCACTTACTGTATTCAACAGCACAAACTCGCAGTGAATGCTCCAAAAATATTGCTCCTTCTATTCCATTGAAAAAAATTCAACCGTATCTGAAAACGGATGGACTCTTGCTCAATATGGTTTCGGGTTTTGATATTTCGTTGGAAACATTATACAATATCCGACTTGCTATCCGCGAACAAGACGTTATTTCACACATTGATTTACACAGCCTAACGCTCGGTATCAATGATGATTTTACACGCTTTCGAACACCGCTTATCGAATGGCGGCAATGGGCATTCATGATGAATACCGTACAGATGAATCAGGAAGAAGCAAAAAGTTTAACCGTAGAACGATACAGCGAAGAAATGCTCGCGAAACAATTGCTCTCCGTAGAAGTTCAACAGTGTATCATTACCAAAGGCGCAAAAGGTGTTTCGTTGTTTGTAGCAGAAGAACACAAACATATTTCACAACATACAATTCCTCCGGCTGAAAAAATAAAAACCATAGACGCAACCGGTTGCGGCGATGTTTTTTCTGCCGCGTTTTTATATCAATTTGTCAAATCGAAAAACCCGGTTGCATCCGCCGAATTCGCAAACCTCATTGCCGCAATCAATACGCAATACATCGGTTCTAGCGAAATTGATACCATTACAAATGCACAATTAGAAACAGAACATACACCCTTATGAACATCGCACTGATTGGCTACGGAAAAATGGGAAAAGAAATTGAATCGTTGTCAAAAGAACGCGGAACAGTTATCAAAAAAATTTTTACTCGAGAAAATAATAGCGCGGGAAAATCCCTGAACAAACAATCCTTAAAAGATATTGACCTCTGTTTCGAATTTTCTGCTCCCGACGAAGCGTATTACAATATTGAAGCGTTGATTGCGGCTAAAAAAAATATTGTGTGCGGAACAACAGGATGGTTTGACAAAATTTCTTCCGTAAAAAAACTCGTAGAAGAACATCAGATCGGTTTTGTGTATTCTTCGAACTTCTCTCTGGGAATGAATATTTTTATTAGCACAGTTGAGCGCGCCGCTTCGCTTCTCAACCGTTTCAACGAATACGATGTAAGCATTCACGAAACACATCATGTTCGCAAACCGGATTCGCCTAGCGGAACAGCGTTTGCGCTCGCATCACTTCTTCTCCAAAATTTTCCACGCAAAACAGAAATCATCACGGAAACGGCTCACCAACAATTGCAACCGCATCAACTGCACGTTTCTTCAACTCGCATCGGAAACGTCGTTGGACAACATACCGTCTTGTTTGATTCCGAAGTGGATTCGCTCGAATTAATTCACACAGCAAAAAATCGGCGCGGATTTGCATTAGGTGCAATTATCGCTGCCGAATGGCTGTATTACACTCAACAGAAAGGATTTTTTACGATGAAGGACGTTCTCGGATGAAACAGCAAACAATCTTATTCCGTGGCACTGGAACCGCACTCATTACTCCATTCACGAAAAAAAATACCATTGACGAACGCGCACTTCGCCGACTTATTGATTACCAAATCGAAGGTGGCGTGGAAGCGATTCTCCCTATCGGAACAACAGGCGAAAGTGCAACTCTTACCGAAGTGGAAATGCGTAAAGTTGTCGAAATTGTTGTTGCTCACAATAACAAACGAAAAATTGTTATTGCTGGTACCGGAACAAATTCGACAATGAAAACGCTTGCACTCTCCAAAAAAGCGCGCGACATCGGCGTTGATGGTTTATTGATAGTCGGTCCCTACTACAACAAACCGACGCAAGAAGGATTTTATCAGCATTATGCGAATATTGCCGAACATATTGAACTTCCCATCATTATCTATAACGTGCCATCGCGAACAGGTTCCAACATCACCGCCGAAACTACGTTGAAACTTGCTGAAACGTTTCCCAACATCGTTGGCATAAAAGAAGCGTCGGGAAATTTCGAACAAATTATGGAAATCCTTCGCAATCGTCCGAAACAATTTGCATTGTATTCCGGTGATGATGCCGTAACGCTTCCGATGATTGCACTCGGAGGCGATGGCGTTGTTTCCGTTATTGCCAATCAAGCCCCGAAAATGTTTTCCGAAATGGTACGTTTGTGTTTGCAAGAAAAATTCCGCTATGCCTCCGCTCTGCATTATCAACTGCTTCCCTTAATGAATTTCAATTTTATTGAATCCAATCCTATCCCCGTAAAAACTTCTCTTGCAATGATGGGTCTTATTGAAGAGAATTTCCGTTTGCCGCTCATTCAACTGAGCAGTAGAAATCGTCCGAAACTGGAAGAAATACTGAAAAATTTGAAGTTGATTTCTTAAAGAGGGCTTTGCAAAACCATAAAATGGAAACTGTCATTGCGAGCGAAGCAATCTCTTCGAAATGACGCACTTTATACATTTTGCGAAGACTTCTAATACTGAAGTAGAGCATTCACCCGAAAGCAATCAATTGCTCGATTTCACAAATTTTAAAGATGCAGAATTGATACAGTATCGTAATCCTGTAGGTTTGGGTCCGTCGTCGAAAACATGTCCCAAATGAGCATCGCAGCGATTGCAAAGAATTTCTATGCGACTCATTCCGTACATATTGTCTGTTTGCTCTTTGATGTTTTCTTTGGCAACGGGAGAAAAGAAACTTGGCCATCCGCTTCCGGATTCAAATTTTGTTTCGGAAGAAAACAGCGGGAGTTCGCAGCAAACGCAGGAGTACACTCCTTGTTCGTGATTATTCCAATACGTTCCTGTAAATGCTCGTTCGGTTCCTTTTTTCCGTGTTATGCAAAATTGTTCGTTCGATAATTGCGCTTCCCATTCGTCATCTGTTTTTATGATTTTTTTGTGCATAGTTGTTGAATCATTTTGTCGAAAATTGCTTTTCGTTGATTGTGGAGGTACGTTGTTGGATTTGTTTTCCGTACAGGAATAAAAAACATTGCAAAGGAAAAGAGCAACTGTTATGAAAGAGGATGTCATTGTGTTATTTCAGCAAGATAATCTTTGTTGATAGAGATGATGATGGCGTTTGGAAATAAACAATATACAAACCGCTTGCAATAAACGTTCTCGCAAACGGAACTTCATACGTTCCCGCATCCATCCATTGGTTTTCCAATAGCGTTGCAACGACTTTTCCCGAAATATCGAAGATACGCAGTGAAATATGCGCTGGTTCTGTTTGCAGAAAACGAATGTTGGTTGAAGCGTTGAAAGGATTGGGATACGATGAAATCAAACGAAACGAAGGTAACGAGTTTTCTTCTTCAGAAACTGCATTCGGTTCGTACGCCGTAAGAACAACATTTTCTCCGAAATTCCACTCGTCTTCCGTAGGAATACCGTTGAGATTGACACTGTTCGCAACCGCATACAATGTATCGGCGCCCGGAATGAATGGCGCGGTATAAGAAAAATTCCATCGTATCAAACCGGTTTCGGAAGGACGAAGCGGCGCGGTGCAGGTAAGTTCACTATCCAACACAACGAGAAACGTATCCAAAGAAGAAAGCGAACCGCGCAAAACTGCAACATTCATTCCCGCCGCGGAATCGGGACCGCCATAAACAGTGAGCGTATAATTTGCCGTTTCTCCGAGTGCAACCGAATCGGGTCCTGCAATCGTTATGTTGACATTGGGTGAGTGAAATTCATTATGGCAAACACAGCCAACACCGTTCTTTCGGGTAAGACCGACTTGCCTGCACGTTTTTTTTATGTCGTTGAATCCAAGAAAGAACATTCCAACAAGACATACAACGAGAAAAAAGGCATACTTCGAGAACATTATGGTGTAAAGATTTATTTTGAGAAAATAAAAGAAGAAAAATGTTGTTCGCAAAAATTTCCGAAGAAGTATTTCTCCTACGCGAAACTCATTTCTTTGTTTCGGTGTTTTTTTACCGTTCTATTTTTAGGTATTTTTTCCCCGCTTTAAAACTGTATGAAACAACGTGAAACCCTGACAGAACCCAAGGGAACTATCCTTTGGGTTGACGACGAAATCGAACTCCTTCGCCCGCATATTCTCTTCTTAGAAGATAAAGCGTACGACGTAGAAACGGCATCCAACGGCGATGATGCACTGGAACTTGTTCGCCATCAACTTTTTGACATTATTCTGCTTGACGAAATGATGCCTGGAATGGGCGGCTTAAAAGTGCTGGCAGAAATCAAATCTCTTCGTCCCGGAATTCCTGTTGTTATGGTTACAAAAAACGAAGCGGAAAGTTTGATGGAAGAAGCCATTGGGGACAAGATTTCAGATTACTTAACGAAGCCGGTTAATCCTTCGCAAGTGCTGTTGACAATTAAAAAAATCCTCGAAGGAAAGAAAATAACTTCCGAGCATTTGCAAAGCGATTACGTCCGCGAGTTTAACCGTATTTCTGCATCGTTATCTACGGGATTGCTCGCGAATGAATGGCTCGAACTTTATACAAAACTTACTCGATGGGCAATAGATTTTGACGAACATCCGGAACTGGGATTGCGACAAACGCTGAATGACCAGTTTCGTGAAGCAAATATGGAGTTTGGAAAATGTATTGATAGAAATTACACAAAGTGGGTTTCATCAACTCCTGATAAACGTCCAACGTTTTCGACGGACATCGTGGATAAATATCTCATTCCGGAACTGCAAAAAGATAAATCTGTTTTTTTTTTCGTAATAGATTGTATGCGTCTTGACCAATGGTTTGTGTTTGAGGAAATTCTTCGTGAATATTTTACTGTAAAACGCGATGCGTATTTTTCTATCCTACCAACGGCAACTCCTTATTCCCGCAACGCTATTTTCAGCGGCTCGTTTCCCGACGAAATTGAAAAACGGTATCCGGAAATTTGGGCAAAATGGGAAGATGATGAAAACAGTTTGAATAAATTTGAGAAAGAAATGCTCGACAAATTACTGGAGCGAAGAAAGATTGCAATGAAGCCCGAACAAAAATACATCAAAATTCTCGATGGGGGTTACGGCAGAGGTATTGAACAAAATATTCTTTCGTACACTGCAAACCGTTTGACTTCAGTTGTTGTTAATTTTGTTGATATGCTCGCACACGGACGTTCCGATTCTCCGCTGTTGAAGGAAATTGCCCCTGATGAATCGGCTTATCGCTTGCTTACAAAAACCTGGTTTCTCTATTCTTCGTTATTCGGAATGTTGAAATCGCTTGCGGAACAAAAAAATGTTTCCATCATCATTACCACCGACCACGGAAGCATTCGTTGTTTGCGAAGCGCAAAAGTCATTGGCGATAAAGAAGCCGCATCAAATCTGCGATATAAATACGGACGCAATTTAAAATGCGACGAGAAGAATTGCATCTTTATCAAAAATCCAACGGATTACCGATTACCAAAACGCGGTGCCGCAATCAATTATATTATCGCAAAAGAAGATTATTACTTTGTGTACCCGACAGATTTTCATCATTACGTTACACAGTATCGCGATACGTTTCAACACGGCGGCGTTTCGCTCGAAGAAATGATTCTTCCGATTGCAACATTAGAACCGAAGTAATGAACAGTTCCGGCGACCCTTTCTTACCATCCACATTCGTTTCTCGTTCGGAAACAGATACAATAGATTTAGGAAAAACATTCGCACGCCAATTGCGTTCAAACGATATTGTTGCCCTGTTCGGAAATTTAGGAAGCGGAAAAACGCGATTTGTGCAAGGAATTTGTAACGCGTTGAACGTTGAACACAATATTTCCAGTCCAACGTTTACTCTTATCAACGAATACAAAAGCGACAAAGGAAAAATATTTCATTTCGATTTTTACCGTATCCATTCCGTTGATGAAATATTGCAACTGGGATTTTATGAATATCTGGAATCCGACGGAATCTGCATCATTGAATGGGCAGAACGCACAAAAGAATTTCTTCCTGCAGTTCGATATGATGTGTATTTTGAGTTCGGAGAAAATGAAAACGAAAGAATGATTTGCATAGAAAAATTCCTGAACGATGAGTATCCTCGGAATTGAAACAGCAACGGAAACTTGCGGAGTTGCACTTATGCGCGAGGGCATACTGCTCGACGAATTTTCACGAGAAGAAAAACATATTCACGCCGAACAACTTGTTCCAATGGTAGAGCAATTGCTCAAAAAAAATAATACAGAACTCGCATCACTTGATGGTGTCGCAATTTCCATTGGACCGGGCTCATTTACCGGTTTACGTATCGGATTAAGCGTTGCAAAAGGATTAGCGGAATCCGTCAATCTTCCGCTCGTTGCTGTTCCAACATTGACATCCGTTGCATTTGCTTTGAAAAATACGTTACACGCAAGCGAACAAACAATGGTATCTGTTTTGGAAATACAGCGAAATGAATTTGCCGTTGCATCATTTTCTTCGAAAAGATTTTTTGAGCATCATTCCGAAGTAATTTCTGTTTTGCAACATACGGATTCAACAGCAGCGATAGAACAATACTTTATGCAACGTAGCGAACAGTTATTACTCTGCGGTCCTGCATCGGAAAAAATATTTCGAGTGTTGCAGAACTATCATTCGCTCCAGGAAAAAATTTTTCTTGCAGGAAACGCATTTCGAAAATGTAACGCACGTTTTGTTGCATTCCTCGGAGCGCAACTTTTGCAACAGAATGATATTGCAGACATTCCATCGTTACAACCATTGTACGGAAAAGATTTTGTTGCAAAACAATCGACAATTTTTGCAAGAATAACAAGGAACAACAGTAACTAACTATACATTACTCTTATCAATTATTTATTGAACAATGTCCTGGTTTCGACGAAATAAAGAAAACATCTTAACAGAATCTACTGAACGCAATGAAACACCCGAAGGCGTGTGGACAAAATGCGAACGATGCGATGAAATTATTCACCGCAAACAACTGGAACAAAATTATTTCACGTGTCAGAAATGTGAGTACCATTTTCGTATAACGAGTTCAGAATATATTTCATTTTTTCTTGACGAACATTCGTTCAAAGAAATGGACAGAAAAATTCGTTCTGCCGACCCGTTGAAGTTTGAAGATACAAAACCTTATCGTACGCGTTTGCAGGCAACAATGAAGGCGACCAATCTCTACGATGCAATCAAAACAGGAACTGGAACAATTGAAAAAATTCCTCTCGTTGTCGGTTGTATGGATTTTTCTTTCATCGGAGGAAGTATGGGTTCTGTTGTCGGTGAAAAAGTCGCGCGCGCCGTTGACCAATCAAAACGAAAAAAACTTCCACTCGTTCTTATTTCTTCAAGCGGCGGCGCACGAATGATGGAAGCCGCGCTTTCGTTAATGCAACTTGCAAAAACCTGCGGAAAACTTTCGCAACTCCACGAACTCCATATTCCTTTCATTTCCATTCTCACTGACCCAACAACCGGAGGAGTTACTGCAAGTTTTTCGATGATGGGCGATATCAATATCGGAGAACCCGGTGCGCTTATTGGATTTGCAGGTCCGCGCGTTATCAAACAAACCATCGGAAAAGATTTACCCGAAGGATTTCAACGAAGCGAGTTTTTACTTGAACACGGATTTCTTGACCTCGTCGTACATCGCAGAGATATGAAAAAAACCGTTGCGACATTGTTGAGAATGATAATGTAGTGAAATTTGAAATTGGGATTTGAGTTTTCAGATTTTCATTTGTACCTTCTCCGCAAAATTTATTGTAGAAAAATCAACGAAGGAAATTTACTATGAGGCAATTACATTTAACTATAATTGCAATTTCAATAATAGCAATAATTACAATTCAATTTGCTTGCAAAGAAAAACCAACCGAAACTACTCAACTCGAAACAACAATATGAAAATCATTTCTTCAATTTCCGAAATGCAATCGCTTTCTGGATCGTTACGATTGAAAGAAAAGAAAATTGCTGTTGTTCCGACGATGGGCTCATTACACGAAGGTCATCTTTCGCTTATTCGCATCGCAAAACAAAACGCTGATATCGTTATCGCAACAATTTTCGTCAATCCCGTGCAATTCTCACCAAACGAAGATTTCAATAAATATCCGCGAAACATTGAACGAGATATTGCATTGATTCAAAAGGAAAATGCTGACGTTGTGTTCACTCCTTCACTTGAGGAAATCTATCCAAAGAATTTTGAAACGTATGTAACAACAGAAAAATCAAGCACCGTTCTCGAAGGAAAGTTTCGTCCGACACATTTCAAAGGTGTTACGACAATAGTTGCAAAACTTTTCAATATTACGAAACCGCACGTCGCAATCTTCGGACAAAAAGATGCACAGCAAGTTTTCATTATTCAAAAAATGATACGCGATTTGAATTTCGATATTCACATCGTTGTTGCGCCGATTGTTCGGGAACACGATGGACTTGCAATGAGTTCGCGCAATGTGTATTTGAATGTACAAGAACGAAATGATGCGACTGTTGTTTTTCAATCTCTTCAGTATGCGGAACAATTAATTACAAACGGTGAATTCAATACTTTTTCTATAAAAAACGCAATGAAGAAAATGATTTCTTCAAAACGAACAGTAACAGAAATTGATTACATTTCGATTGCAAACGCAGAAACGCTGGATGAACTCGACATGATTCTTCTAAATAGTAAAACACTCATTTCACTCGCCGTTCGACTTGAGAATACTCGGCTCATTGATAATATTGTTATTGGGAATTAGTCATTTGTCATTCGTAACTTTACTAATGACAAATTACCAATGACGAATGACATGTATATTCAGGAACTAAATTACGATTCTAAATAAACTTGAAACTCGAAACTCAGAACTCAAAACTTTGTGTAGCAATTCTCGCTGCGGGAAAAGGCAAGCGAATGTTGAATCCCGATAAAGCGAAAGTGATGTTCGAACTTAACGGCAAACCAATGCTGGGTTACGTTGTTGAAACCGCGCAACAACTTTCTCCGCAAAAAATTATTCTTATTGTCGGTTGGCAAAAAGATTCAGTGATTGAATATGTTTCTTCCATTCGAAAAGAAATAATTTTTGTTGAACAGAAAGAGCAACTTGGAACGGGACATGCAATAATGCAAATTGAAAAAGCGCTGAATAATTTTGATGGAAACGTTCTCGTGCTTTCCGGCGATGTTCCTTTGCTTTCTATTTCCACATTGCAAATACTGCTTCAAACGCATATAAGAACAAATGCGATTGCAACAATTCTCGCTGCACAAATTGAAAATCCATTTGGTTACGGAAGAATAATTCACAATGAAAACGGAAGCGTGCAAAAAATTGTAGAAGAAAAAGACGCGAACAATGAAGAAAAAAAAGTGAACGAAATAAATTCCGGAATTTATCTTTTCAATAAAGAATACTTGTTTGATGCTTTGAAAGAAATTACTCCGAATAATTCACAGCAAGAATATTATCTCACCGATGTGTTTCATTATTTTTGGAAACACAATTTGAAAGTTGCTGCAGTGAGAGCAAATAATCCGAAAGAAATTCTGGGCGTAAATAACGTTGACGATTTGAAACAACTCGAACTATTGATGCGGGGATAATTTTTATGGACAAACAACACGCTCAAAATACGTGGACGATTCTTTCACTAATGAATTGGGCAACGAAATATCTGCAAGAACGCAATTTTGAAAATCCACGTTTGAATGTTGAACTTCTTCTCTCCCATTCTCTTCAACTTTCCCGCGTTCAACTTTATACGTGTTTTGAAAAACCGCTTTCGAAAGATGAACTCGCACAGTTTAAACAACTTTTTCAAAAACGATTACAACACGAACCGCTTCAATACATTCTCGGCGAAACGGAATTTTTTGGATTGAAATTTTTCACTGATGCGCGCGCGTTCATTCCTCGTCCCGAAACGGAAATTCTTATTGAAGAAGTAATAAACTTTTGCAAAGTATTTTCAGAAAACGAGCAGATAAATATTCTCGATATCGGAACGGGAAGCGGAAATATTTCAATCTCACTTGCTAAACATATTTCTAATGCAAGAATTACTTCGATAGATATAAGTAAAGATGCTATTGATATTGCAACAGAAAATGCTAAGCGAAATGCAGTAGAAAACAACATTGAATTTATCCTTGATGACATTTTTAATCTGCAATCGAAAATCGACAAACATACGTTTAACATTCTCGTTTCCAATCCACCGTACATTTCAAAAAACGAATTTGAAACATTACAACCGGAAATACAACTCTTCGAACCAAGAATTGCAACAACTGATGAAACTGATGGACTATCTTTCTACAAACGAATTGCAGAACTTGAAGGCGTATGTTTGAGCAAGCACGGATTGATTGCGGTTGAAATTGCATACAATCAATGTGCGCAAGTAAAAAATATTTTTACTCATACCGGATACAAAAACATTTCTACAAGAACAGATTACAACGGAATCGAACGAGTGGTGATTTGCAACAACTGATAACAATTATTACAAACTCTATTATCCACGAGCGTAATCTTTTCTTTGTATATTTTCTCCGAAAATTTTTCGATGGAATTACGCAGTTCACAAATCGCAGTTTATTTTTTTGCAATCGGATTAGTGCTTTGGCTTGGAGGAATCATCATTCGTGGAGTTATTAGCAACGAACTTCTTCAAGCGGGAACTCTTGAATTCAAGCCGAACATCAATCCAAGCGCAGAGCGAACAATATATTCCCTCATCGCAAACGCAACTACTGTCGTTCTGCTGGGATATATCGTAACGTGGATTTCCGGAATTATTTTCTTACTCACAACAACACTTTCACCCAAAGAACATGGGTGGCTAATGATGTCTGCAATTTTTCTGTACTTTTTTACTCCCGTAGAAATTTATACGTTCTACCTCGATATTCAAATGATGATGATGAATTTTTATGGTTCCAATGATTTAACAGAATACCGAAAACTGCTGATTCACCGGCTTGGTGCGCTTTCAGGAGTGCCGTTTATTGCACTTCTCTGTTACTTTACATTGCTTGGTTGCATCGTGTTTCAGCCGTTGCGAAAACACATTTCCGCTGAAGAATAATTTCCTTTTCATTGTACCTCTATGACACCCGAAGAATTCCTTACTGAATTACAATCGCTCGCAAAACAATTGCAAATCACCGTTCGTTTTGAAAAAGGAGATTTTACCGGAGGATATTGCATTATCAAACAACAACGAACAATTCTTGCAAATAAAAAACTTCCGTTACAAAAAAAACTCAACGTTCTCGCACAAGGATTATCGGAAATCGGACTCGAAGAAATTTACTTAAAACCGTTACTTCGAGAATTTATTGACGACGAAGTTGCAAAAGCGAAAAAGAATTTCCAATGATACGCGCAATCATTTTTGATTTGGATAATACGCTTGTAGATTTTATGGCAATGAAGCGCATTGCTGTTGATGCCGCAATTACCGCAATGATTGATGCAGGACTTACTCTCTCACGCGAAGAAATTCTTGAAAAAATCAATCTCATCTACAATGAAAAAGGAATGGAATATCAACACGTTTTTGACACACTTCTATACGAACAATTTCAAAAAGTGGATTACAAAATTCTTTCCGCAGGAATTATTGCCTATCGAAAAGCGCGAGAAGCATCACTTGTTCCGTATCCTCACATAACATCAACGCTGTTCGAATTATTAAAACAACAACTCAAACTCGCGGTAGTTTCCGACGCGCCGAAACGTGAGGCGTGGCTGCGACTTTCATACTTAAATTTTGCACACGTTTTTGATTTCGTCATAACGTTCGAAGACACAGGCGAACGAAAACCCAATCCTGGTCCTTTTTTGAAAGCGTTAGAACTTCTCAACGTAAACGCAAACGAAGCAATAATGGTTGGAGATTGGGCGGAACGCGATATGGTAGGCGCCGCAAACGTTGGAATGAAAACGGTCTTTGCGCGCTACGGTGACGCGTTCGGAACAGTTGAAGCCCAAGCGGATTATGAGATAACTGATATTCGGCAGTTGCTCGATATTATTGAAAAAGAAAATGCACTTTCTTTCGGCAATGATTGATGGTATTGGCGTTGACGTTCTTGATTTGAAACGTTTGGAGCGCATATTGAAACAATGGGGAAATATTTTTCACGAAAAAATTCTGACGGAAAAAGAAATTGCGTATTGTCTATCGAAGCAAAATTCCGCACAGCACATTGCCGCACGATTTGCCGCGAAAGAAGCAATTGCAAAATCATTCTCTTTCGGATGGCGAGGCGTTTTTCGTTGGAAAGATATTGAAATCATCAACGATGAATCGGGAAAACCTCACGTATTCCTTGCTAACAAATTGCAGAATCTCTTAGCAGATAGAAAAATTCATCTCTCTCTTTCACATTCCGAGACAACCGTCATTGCATTTGCAGTAATTGAGAAATGAAAAAGTTGAACGATGTGAATACATTCTTGGTGGTTATTCTGCATTTCAAATGAAACACATTTTATTGATTCTCAAAAAAAATAATTTCTATACTTTCACGTAATTTTTTGAATTCAGTATTTTATGAAAGATAATATTCTATATCGTATGGGCTTGTTCGCTTAACTATATCAGTGGTAGTTATTCCGAATCACATTGTGTTCTATGAATAGTTCAATTTAAATTTCTTAAAAAGTCTTTCAGCAATATGAAACTCCTGAATATTTTCGTACAACATCCCAACACCCAACCGGGAATTTCTTGTAAAGACATTTCTGAAATGAGATAGACTGGTTTCCCAAAATATTTTGCAAGCGTAAGTTCACCTTTTGTTCCCGCACCTTTTGCTGCGCTTTCATCCCAATAGCAAATTACATAATCACTTCGCTTTACAATTTCCTCGCAATCAATTTCAACAAGTTCACGAACAATTTCCGTATAACGTTCGATGTTGTCAAATTTCAGTTTGCGGAAATCTACGTTGTTGTATTTTGTTGCAAACAGTTCTTTGCTTTTTTCTGTCGGATTGAAAACTTCGTGATGTAATTCTTGTTCGAGAAATCGTTGCAGTTCTTCTCGCCAATCGCCACCATCGTTAGTAGCGTATTCCATTCCGCCGGAGAGATACACATTCATAGTTGTTTGTTATTCGTTAATAGTAATTTGTTATTTGATGTTTCTATTTTCTAACCGCAGAGTTCACAAAGTTTATCGCAAAGTCCACGAAGTAAAATTTTTATCTCTGCGAAACTTTGCGCCAAACTCTGCGTTACTTCGCGGTTAAATACACACATTGAATACTTTCAATTAACTATTAACTAATAACAGATAACTTTATTCATTCGTCACAGAAATAAATTCTCTCTCAATCGTATGAACAATTTCCTTCAATGTTTCAATATCGAAAGAAATATCTCTATCCTTATCAACGAATGGAATGCCAAGCCCGTTACGAATCATTTCGAAAAAGTTTTTCGTTCCTTCACCAAGTTGCGCTTTCGGATTTTGTCGCAAACGAAAATCAATCGCTTGACACGAGCAGAGAATTTCAATCGCAATAATGTATTCAACATTGGAAACAACTTCTGCCGCGTGGCGTGCAGCAATTGTTCCCATCGAGTTGTGGTCTTCCTGATTCGCAGAAGTCGGAATTGAATCACCGCTTGCGGGATGAATGAGAACTTTGTTTTCGGAAACGAGGGAAGCAGCAGTATATTGCGCAATCATCAAACCGGATTGAACGCCGCCATCAACACACAGAAACGCAGGTAAACCGTTATTATGATTTTTGTCGAGAAGTTTTGCAATGCGACGTTCGGAAATATTTCCAAGTTCGGCAATTGCAAGTTTTAAGAAATCTAATGCAAGTGCGAGCGGTTGTCCGTGAAAATTTCCTGCGCTGACAACTTCATTTTCATCAGCAAAAATATGCGGATTATCGGTAACGGAATTAAGTTCGATTTCGATGATTGCTTGCACATACGAAAGCGCATCGAACGTTGCTCCGTGAACTTGAGGAATACATCGCAGCGAATACGAGTCTTGAATTTTATCGTTCGTGTCGTCATCAACGCAATCGAGCAATGAACTTCCGCTTGTAAATTCCCGAATCATATTCGCAACAAATTGCTGTCCAACATACGGACGAAGTTTTTGCACATTTGACTGAAACGGAGAACTCTTTCCTTTCAATGCTTCAAGCGATAACGATGCAGCGACGTTTGCTAACTTAAAAAGATTTTTTGCATCGCCAAGTGCAAGCGTTCCGACTGCGAGCATTGCTTGTGTTCCATTCAACAACGCAAGCCCTTCTTTCGCTTGAAGTATGAGCGGCGGAATTTTCATTTGCTCCAACGCTTCTTTTCCCGTTACAACTTCGCCATATTCACCGATTGCAGCCCAACCTTCGCCAATCATTACCGAAGCGATATGCGAAAGCGGAGCCAAATCTCCACTAGAACCAACAGAACCTTTCGACGGGACAACGGGATGAACTTGTTTATTCAACATTGCGAGCAGCATTTCGACAACTTCAACACGTACACCGGAATATCCCGCCGCAAGCGCATTCGCTCGAAGCAATATCATCGCGCGTACAACTTCATCGGGAAATGGTTCGCCAACTCCCGCGCAATGACTCAACACAAGATTCCGCTGTAATTCCTCAACTTGATTTTGTTGCAAACGAACATTTTGAAATGCGCCGAACCCCGTCGTAACTCCATACACGCTTTTATTTTGCTTCACTGCATCTTCAATCCATTTTCGAGAAGCAAGCATTTTCTTTTTTGCAGATGGAGAAAGCGTTACTTCCTGAAAATTTCTTGCAACGGAGAAAATATTTTCGATGGTGAGTGATGTGCCGGTGAGTTCGAGTGGAGACATAGTTGTTGTTTGTTAACGGTTATTAGTTCATTGATGTAATACAAGAAATATTTTTTTTAGAAAATAGAATACAGATGTCACGGATTTTGCTAATGTTCACTGATTCCTTTATCTTCGAATAATCTGTTGTATCAGCGTCATCCGTGTTCTATTTCTTACTTTAACATAACTTCAGTCAGTTCAAATGAATTAACGGTACTACAATTAACTGATAACATATAACAATTAACATAATAACGATTTTGCTTTTATTTCAACAATGATTGAATTGAAGAAAGAAGTTGAGGACGAGAAACAACAACTTGCGCTTGCTTTGTCGCTTTGATGTATTCTTCTTTGTTCGATGCATCAACATTTTTTCCAGCTCGTAAATCTTTTAACGTAACTTCGTTCTTTTCAAATTCGTTTGAGCCGATAATAACGGCAAGCGGAATTTGCATTTTGTTGGCGTATTGCAATTGCTTCCCCAATCCTTTTTCTTCTCCGAGATAAAGTTCCGTGTTAATACCGGCGCTGCGTAATTCACGGGTAAGTTGTTGGTAATCGAGCATTTTATCTTTTTCCATCACTGTTACAAGCACATGCGCAGTGGAAGAAACAGTTTCAAGTCGCTCAAGTTTTTGTAACGCGGCAAGCAATCTATCAATTCCTGTTGATGCGCCAACTGCGGGAATATTTTTCCCGAGAAATCGCTGCACTAAATCGTCATAGCGTCCTCCTCCAAAAACAGAACCAAATTCCGGTGCATCGAGTAATATTGCTTCAAACACAGGTCCGGTGTAATAATCTAATCCGCGAGCAAGAGAAAAATCAATCGTAATTTTTTCGTCGGAAAGTTTGAGCGCATCGAGAGAAGAACATATTTCTTTTAACTCGTTGATTCCTTCTTGTGCAGAAGATACATTGGTAAAGAGACGTTCAATGTTAACAAGCGATTCGTTTCTTGTCGCGTTTGGTAAATCAAGGAACTGTTTTATTTTTGTAACGCTCTCATCATTTAGTCCAAGTCCACGAATGGTATCGCCCGACACATCAACTCTTCCTTCCGTTAATTCCAATGCAACTTCATCGAAACTAATTTTATCGAGTTTATCAAGAATACGAAAAACATTTTTTCCTAATCCCTGAGGTACGTTCGCAAAATCTAAAAGTGCATTGAGTATTTTTCTATTGCTGAATCGCAGACGAAATCGCTCAATTCCCAAAGCAGAGAGAACATCGTACATCCCGCAAAGTATTTCAGTATCTGCCGCCATTGAAGAACTTCCAACTGTATCTAAATCAAATTGAATGAATTCTCGAAATCTTCCCGGGTCAGGTTTATCTGCTCTCCAAACTGGTGCAACATGATAGCGACGAAATGGTTTCGGTAATTCGGAATATTGAGATACTACGCGAGCGAGTGGGACAGTTAAATCGAATCGTAATGCAATGTCTTCTCCCTCTGGGATTTTTGAACGGAAAATATTTTTAGATGTATCACCGTGCCCAACCAATGTTTCAACATATTCTAACGCCGGTGTATCAAGGGGAACAAATCCATATCGCTCAAAAACTGTTCGCACGGTTTCGATAATTTTTCTTCGTGCGATAACTGTTTCGGGAAGATAATCGCGCATTCCTTTAACAGTGCGAGGTTCGATTATTTTATTTTGGTTTTCGTTCGACATAAAATAGAATTTTACATTTGACATTTTATATTTTAGATTGAAACAAAATTGTAAAATGTTCAATATAAAATGTAAAAAAAAATGTCGGTTTCGAACTCACCTAGAGACGACAACTGACACTTGAAAGTACTGATGACTGGATTCGAACCGGTGACCCTCAGATCCACAATCTGATGCTCTAACCAACTGAGCTACATCAGCATTTAAAAAAAATTTTCGGGAAAAATATAGCAAATCTCTACCGAACAAGAAACGCCAATAAAACCGTTGTTACGATTGCATATTGCAACGAAGTCGAAATCTTTCCATAATTATTTTTTCCCCAATGCCAACCGAATGCGAGAACATACATTGCCGCGATAAGTGCAAAAGACAACACAAAACATTCAACACAACCAAGTGTTTTACCGTATTGGTGAATCATACTCCAATGTATCATTACCGAACCATACACAACCCAAAGGTGAACGACGTACACTAATAACGATTCTTGTCCGAATATTTTCATTGCAGAAACAATTGATGAGAAATTTTTACGAATTACAATAATGTGACTTTGCAATGCTGATTCAATTTTTTGTTCGTACATCCACCACCCGCAGAAAAACAAAACAACAAAGCCAAGCCGCATAAAAAAGAACTCCGGGCTTGCTTTCCAAAAATTGTGGTTCGGATAAATATCAAAGGGAAGCATTTCAATGAGAAGTGAAAGTATAATTCCACTCACTGCGAGCAACGAAATATTTTTTATGAATTGCTGCTCACGATTATTCTCTTTCGCATTCATAAACATTGCGCCGATAATTGTTCCACTCATCAAAAATGCAGACCAAGGAAAAAGTGGAAATTGTGATTTTACATTCATCGTCAAATACGGACGAATCCACATAGGGGAATTACTATAATCCAATTCACGAATTATCGGACTACTAAAAATAATGAGAAGTGCAATTATTCCGGCAACAAAAAAATAAATTTTCTTATTACGAATAATTGCAACAAGAAATGCAAGAAATATCAACGTCAATGAAATCGCTTGTAAAACATCTGCCTGATAAAACGAAGAAAGAATTTTTTCGTCGTGTAATTCCGTCATCATTCTCAATGAAAACAATGGAAGGTGCAACGCATAACCGACACAAAAAATAAAAAGCAATCGCGCATTATATCTCCAAAATGTTGAACCGAGCGAAATGAACCTGTCCCATTTTTTATGTATCGCAATAGCCAACGATAATCCGGCGCAAAATAAAAACGACGGCGCGACAAATCCATTGCAGAACGTCAGTACTTTGTACGAAAACTCATCCCGCAAAACAGGAAGTAGCAACGCATTGACTACGTGTGTTTCAATCATAAAAAACACCGCGCAACCTCGAAATATATCTATGAAATGAAAGCGAGAAGCCGATGGAGAATGATTCATTGTTTTTTGTTAGATGAAAAGAATAGCAACTTAAATTCCAAATTCAAAACTCAAATATCAAATAAATTTCAAATTTCGAAACGGGAAATATTATCCGTTCATTAAATCAAATACCAGAATTTAAAATTTGAGTTTTGAATTTTATTTGACATTTGGAATTTGTCCTTTGAAATTTTCTCACGCTTTTCCCCTCTTCCCTTGCTCTTCCACCGTAAAAATCCACGCGGCAAGTTTTCCTGGCTCAATTGAATTGAAATCGTTCCAATAACTTTTTCTACGGAAGTACCGAGAACTTGTTTCTTCTACAGAAATTTTTTCGGCTTCGGCAATTATTATGTTCATTCGCGATTTCCATTTTTCCATATTCGCTACACGCAAATCAACCCAACCATCGCGCGACCACGTTGCAATTTTTTCGGAAGAAATTTTCAATTCATTCTCGCCAAGAAACGCAGGAATTTTTATTTCCTTTCCACGCAACAATGTTTTTCCATCGGGCATTAAAATAGGAATGCCGACAGAAATAATTTGCGAGCGTAGTGATTTGTTCTTTGCAATTTCATTCGATAATTGTTTTGAAAGTATGTTCGCATTCGCTTTCATCACTGATCTCATTGACAAAAAACATTTCTTTAACAAATATGCTTCAAACAATAGTTTTGAAAGTCGCGGCGGACCAAGAATTTCAAACGCTATACTCTCAACGTTGTGTTTCTTTTCCAACTCTTCCAATTTTTGAATTGCACTGTTCCACATAAATCCCGCGCGATACGTTGGGTCAAGCACAGCATTATCGAGCGCGTTCACAATATCGTGTCCTGTGTTTCCGCCTTTTATTTCCATCACAACAGCATCGGCTATTTCTTCCGGCGTAACATATTCCATTTGCCCCGCAGTGGAAATTGCTTCGAATTCATTTTTAGAAAACAATCCGTTCTCTCCCGTATCAATGAATACCGATTTCATCGGCTGATTCAATTCAATACCGATTTTTTCATCGCGAATTTTTATTATCTCTTTCAGTTGAAATCCATTCTTCGGCGGACAATCAACAAGTGAAATTACTTTACCGCGTTTTTTTATTTCTCCGTACGAAATTTTTTTCCACGCAATCGCCGCCGTCGGTTTTATCTCTTTGATAATCGGAGCATCAGGAGTTCTTCCCATCAAAAACAACAACATCGTATGCGCGCCGGCAACAGAAGATTTTGAAAGCAACACGCGCGACGGACGTTCTTCGCTATGCGTGTACGGGATGTTGAGCCCCATTCCTCCTGTTCCACTCGTTCCGATTTTCACATAAATTTTTGTTTGCAGAAGTTGCATCGAACGATATAATAATTGCACGTGGCGAATAAGTTGCGGCGTGTATTGTGTGCAGAGCAATCGTTCGATTTTTTCTTTTACGTTTCCGTTTTGTTTATCCAACGCTTGCAACACATCGCGCGAACTTTGAAAAATATCTTGATACGCAATTCCCGTTGCAGAGTTCACGCAATCAACAACAATCGACGGTTTGAATTTTTTCAGAAGTTGATACACCGATGATTGCTCCAGAACCGTTGAAGTCATTTCATTGAGAATATCGTCAATCAACGTTCTGCGATATTTTTCGTTGGAAAGAATTTCTTCGCGCGGCAAATCTTTGAATGCATTGCGCACAAAAATATTTCCCCACCACGATTGAAACATTTCTTTTTTCAACTTCGGATATTCTTTGCGAAGTTGCGTAACTGCATCATCCGTTTCTTCTTTTTTCAGCGAAGTGATGATAACTTTTTTCGGTTGCTCTTCAAGAATACGATGACAAACTGCGGAGCCAACCAATCCCCAGCCGCCAATTACTAATACTGTTTGACCTTTGATGTTCATTTTATTTTACATTTTAGATTTCACATTGAACATTTATTGTTACATCTCTCATTTAAAAAAATGTAAAATGTTCAATATAAAATTACAATAATCTCAATAATTCCAAGTGAAAACTACTTATATCCATACTCTCTCAAAAACGTATCGTTCTCGCGCCAATCTTCTCGCACTTTCACAAAGAGTTCAAGAAAAACTTTTCTTCCGAGAAATTGTTCGATGTCTTTTCGCGCTCGTGTTCCGATGTTTTTCAGCATCATACCTCTTGCGCCAATCACGATTCCTTTTTGCGACTGCCGCTCCACAACAATCTCAGCAGAAATTTTATCGGGCTTTCCAGGACGTTCAATAAATTCAACAACATTCACTGCGGTGGAATAGGGAATTTCTTGTTTGAGAAGTTGAAAAACTTTTTCGCGAATAATTTCCGAAACAAAAAATCGCTCGTTCTTATCGCTCAATTCATCTTCGGAATAATACGGCGGATGAAGCGGCAAATACATTTCAATCGTTTTCAGTAAATCGGAAATACCAACCATATTCAACGCAGAAATCGGAATGTATTCTTTGAATGCAAACTGTTGGGAAATCATTGAAATGATTTCTAAAATTTTTCCTTTCTCCACCGCATCAACTTTATTGATAATAAGAAAAGTTGGCTTCGTCGTTTTATGAATTGCTTGAAAAGAAATATCGTCGCCAACTTTTTCTAATCGCTGCGGCGAGTGAATGTCGAAATCCGTTGCGTCAATCATCAGCAACACAACGTCCGCATCATCGAGCGAACTATGCGCGGACTGCATCATTACGCTGTGCAATTTATATTTCGGCTCGATAATTCCCGGCGTATCGAGAAAAAGAATTTGACAATTCTCTCTGTTATAAATTCCTAAAATCTTGTCGCGCGTAGTTTGCGGTTTCGGTGTTACGATGGAAAGTTTATGCTGCAAAATACAATTCATCAACGTTGATTTTCCAACATTCGGTTTTCCAACAATTGCTACAAAACCTGCGCGAAAGTTATTCGTCATTTGTAGTGTTCTTTATTCTTTTTTCTAATGCAACTTGCCTCAACAACGGCGAAATCCTATATCTGTCATCTCCCAACTCTCTATGCAACGCAGAAAGCACGGCGACTACATTTTCATAACCGATTTTTTCTCCCCATTCAATCGGACCAAACGGATAATTTGTTCCGAGTTTCATTGCCGTATCAATCGCTTCGGGAGTTGCGATTTCTTCCTGCAGCGCAAAGAACGATTCATTCACAAGCATACACACGATGCGCGGCAACACCATTCCCACTCTATCTTGCACTACGGAAAATTGTTTTCCGATTTGCAGAACAAATGTTTGCACAACGTCCCATGTTTTTTTTGTAACATTTGTCGGAGATGCAATTTCAATAAGTTCACCCGAAAGAAAAGTTGGTAAGGCAGAAATTCCAAGCAGTTGTGTTTCTTTGTCGAGCCACAACAACTGTTCGCTTGCAGTAACAGTAATTGATGAAGAAAGAATAGCTGTGTTTTTATATAGCGAACGGAGAAATTTTAAATTCTCTTTCTTCTTTTCAACATCACAAAGCGACAACTCAATTGCAAGAAAAATATTTTGCGATGAATGGAAGTTTATAACAACGTCAAATCCTTTCATTTCGCAAAATGATTTCCATTCATTAAGTAATGGTTCTTCGCCGAGGAGGAGGAGGTTTTTTTTATCAATCATATTTATTTATCACGCAAAGTCGCCAAGATGCAAAGAACTCTTTTCAATTTTGCGTCTTTGCGAGAGACATCACTCCACAACTTCATCAATCACTCCACCGCCAATAACATCATCGCCTTCGTAAAGCGCAACGGATTGTCCCGGCGTAATGGCGCGTTTCGGTTCGTCAAACAGCACGTGCAGTTTTCCTTCCGTATCAATGTATGCTTTCGCAGAACTTCCGCTATCGCCGTACCGAATTTTCGCCGTAACGTTGATGGGAACGGAAATATTTTCGTACGCAATTAAATTCACATTGCTTGCAATAAGTCCGCGATGAAATAATTCCACATCGCGTCCGACATAAATCGTATTTTCCTTCGCATCAATTTCTGTAATATAAATTTTTTCTCCGACAGCAACGCCAAGTCCTTCGCGCTGACCAATCGTGTAAAACGGAAATCCGCGATGCGTTCCTATTTCTTTTCCTTCAAACATAATTTTTCCTCCGCGAACATCTTCTTCCAAATTTGTAATGCGCTCTTTCAAAAATCGCTCGTAATTGTTGTCGGGAATAAAACAGATTTCGTAACTCTCGCCTTTCTTTGCAACACGCAAGTTGTGTTTCTCACCGATTGCGCGCGCTTCGGGCTTCGTGAGTTCTGCAAGCGGAAACATTGTGCGCGCGAGGGAATGTTGCGTTAGTCCCCACAGCGCATACGATTGGTCTTTGCTCGCATCTTTTCCGCGCGAAACGATATAGCGTTGTTTTGTTTCATCGAATCGCACGTTTGCATAATGTCCAGTTGCAATAAAATCCGCACCGAGTGATTCTGCTTTACGAATGAGTTCTGCCCATTTGATTTCACGATTGCAAATCACGCACGGATTCGGTGTTCGTCCACTGAGATATTCGCTGGAAAATTTATCAATCACCGTGCGCGCAAACACTTCGGAAAAATCTAACACGTAATGCGGAAAACCAAGTTGAGATGCAACACCGCGCGCATCGTTAATTCCATCGAGCGAGCAGCAACTCGATTCGTTTCCGATATTGCCGCCAACGTCTTCGTAACGATATGTTTTTATCGTAATGCCGATGAGGTTGTAACCTTGTTCAGCCAGAATCGCCGCTGCAACAGACGAATCCACTCCGCCGCTCATTGCTACGACTACAGTTGTATCTTTTGGTGATTTGTGAATTGGTTTCATTAAAAATGCGAGGAAAAGATAGGGAAAAGTCGAATGATTTTAGATTTACATTTTAGATTTCTGATTGAAAAAGTTTCTTTGCTTTCGTATCTTATGCATATAAAATTTTATCTCACGTATGAAACATTCAGATTTTTTTACACTGATTATTCGTCTCACTGTTGGAATTTTCTTTTTGTATGTCGGCGTTCAGAAAATAAACAGCGGATGGCTTACCTCGAATGAACGATTAAATAAATCGTTGTATGATTACAATGACAATGCAACAGGAATACAAAATACATATCTTGATAAATTAGCAATTCCTTTCTCTTCCATTTGGGCGCCGCTTATTGCTCTCGGAGAAACCGCATTAGGAGTTTCGTTGCTTATCGGGCTTTTTACACGCACTTCAACACTTATGGGATTATTGATGATTCTCAATTTTCATTTCGCAAACGGAAATTTATTTTCAGCAGATTTTTTTGAAAGTAGTGGAGCAATTGTTTTATGCGGAACACTCCTTTATTTATTTTTCAGTTACTGCGGATATTCGTATGGTCTTGATGCACTTATCTCTGTAAACGTTCATAAACGAAAAGGAAAATCGAAGTCTGCAAAAATCAGTTAATAACAGAATGAATAACGAACTCATCGAAATTAATCTTTCCAAAGTCGAACATTCACCACTCATCAACAAAGACATTGCGCCGACAACAATTTCGCAACGTACGTGGGGAACATACAATATCGCCGCTTTGTGGATTGGAATGAGCGTGTGCATTCCAACATATATGCTTGCAAGCGGATTGATTGCCGGTGGAATGAATTGGTGGCAAGCGATTCTCACGATTGCATTAGGAAATATTATCGTTCTCATTCCAATGATTTTAAACGCGCACGCCGGAACAAAATATGGAATTCCGTTTCCCGTTCTTACGCGCGCTTCATTCGGAACAATCGGCTCGAACATTCCTGCATTACTTCGCGCGCTCGTTGCGTGCGGTTGGTTCGGCATTCAAACGTGGATTGGCGGACAAGCAATTGATGCAATGCTCGTCGTTCTTATTCCAGCGTGGAGTACGCTTGGTTTCGGTCAGTGGATTTCGTTTGCAATTTTTTGGATGATGAACGTGTATTTCATTATCAAAGGAACGGAATCAATTCGTTGGCTCGAATCACTTGCCGCGCCGTTTCTTATTGTTGTTGGATTAGGATTGCTTGCGTGGGCGTACGTGCAAGGAGGTGGCTGGGGTCCAATTCTTTCGCAGCAAAGTAAATTTCAAACAGCAGAAGAGTTTTGGAAATTTTTTGTTCCATCGCTGACGGGAATGGTGGGATTTTGGGCAACACTTTCGCTCAATATTCCGGATTTTTCTCGCTACGCAAAAAGTCAGCGAGCGCAAATTCTTGGACAAGCATTCGGACTTCCGCCAACTATGGCATTGTATTCATTCATCGGCGTTGCAGTTACATCGGCAACGATTGTAATTTTTGGTGAAGCAATTTGGGATCCCGTTGCATTGCTTGCTAAGTTTCACAATCCGATTATCATTTTGCTTTCGATGCTTTCACTTCTTGTTGCAACGCTGACGACAAACATTGCGGCAAACGTTGTTTCTCCCGCGAACGATTTCGCAAACTTAATGCCGAAGAAAATTACATTCAAAATCGGCGGATTGATTACTGCGTTTGTTGGAATCGCGATGATGCCGTGGAAACTTCTTTCAGATTTTGGAACGTATATTTTCGTTTGGCTCATTGGTTACTCGAGTTTTCTTGGTCCCATTGCCGGCGTGATGATTGCGGATTATTTCATCATTCGCAAACTGAAATTGAACGTAGAAGATTTATATTTGCGCAATGGCGAATACGAATTCAGCAACGGTTTCAATTTTAAAGCGCTCCTTTCTCTTTTCGCCGGCGTGTTTGTCGGATTGATTGGCTTATTCGTTTCCGACCTTCGCTTTTTGTATGATTATGCGTGGTTTGTTGGGTTTGGTGTGGCAATGGTTTGTTACAAACTTATTATGAAAAAGAAGGATTAGAATGGTTTCTTACGTAGATAAAATATTTCAATTCTATAATGAAATTTGTGAAGGAAAATATTTTTGGATGAAAGAGAGGCTAGAAAAAGAAAATATTTTTATACTTGATGAGTTTCTAATTAACGAATCTTTTATGAGATTGTTTTATGATACTTACGTTGTACCACACTCCCCTAAAATCGTTATATGTGGAATTAACCCTGGAAGAAAAGGAGCCGGAAAAACTGGCGTTCCTTTTTTAGATCTTAAGTCTCTATCAAAATTATTAAACGGCTTAAATAAAATAGAAGAAGAGCGTAGCGCGCAATTTTTTTATTCCATTATTGAAAACTATGGTTGTAAAGTTTTTTATTCCAGTTTTTATGTTACAAATATTTCTTGTTTAGGTTTTATAAAAAAAGAAAAACGATATAGAAACATCAATTATTTCGACCTACCAATAGAAGTTCAGACTATTATTTTAGAGAAATTTGTTGACGAAATGAATTTAGTTAAACCTTTACGTATTATCCCTTGCAGTATTGATGTTGAAATAACATTAAACGAGCTAAAACAAAACGATAAAATAAATGCAATTATTGAAAATAGATTACCTCATCCTTATTACTGTTCAATTGACAGAAATAAGATCACTCAAAAGCAGAATTATATTAATACATTAAATAGATTCATTACTTTATAATTACGATCATTGAAAAGATGAGTTATTTCCTGATTTGAAAACTTATGAACACACAACTTAACATCCTTCAACTTCTCCAACAACTTCCCGAAGAAAAGCAAGTGGAAGTTCTTCACTATGTTGAATTTCTCTTGCAAAAATATTCTCCGACAAAACACAATGTTGTCAAAGAAGAAACGCAAGAATACGGAGTGCAAGAAACAACAACAATAAACCGCGAAGAACTCAAACAAGAAATTGACCAACTTCCTGAACAAATTTTAGAAGAAGTGTATCGTTTGCTTCATCCGATGCAGAAAGAGAAAAAGAGACGAGTGCCATTCAAAACATACAACTTAGGTGGACAACTTGACAAAGTGAACATAAGAAAATTTGCTTATGAAGAATGAACTTGTTCTCACTACATTGTAGCTGCATTGCAATTTCAATAATACCAATTATTCCAAGTGAACCTCCTCTCTCCGCTCAAACAATACTTCGGTTACACGACTTTTCACCCGTTGCAGGAAGAAATCATATCAGATATTCTTCAAAAAAAAGATGTGTTTGTTTTGATGCCAACGGGCGGAGGAAAATCGTTGTGTTATCAATTGCCTTCGATTATCAATGATGGAATGACAATTGTCGTTTCACCATTGATAGCATTGATGAAAGACCAAGTTGATAGTTTGCGAGAGAATGGAGTTCCTTCTGCGTTTATCAATAGTTCGTTGAATGAAAATGAAATTCATAATGTAAAAGCACAACTTCTTCGCAACGAAATCAAACTTCTCTACGTTGCGCCGGAAAGAATTATGATGCCGTCGTTTCTTCCTTTCTTGCAAACGTTGAACATCGGTTTGTTTGCGATTGACGAAGCGCATTGCATCTCTGAATGGGGACACGACTTTCGTCCCGAATACAGGCAACTCAAAACATTGCGAACAACATTTCCAACTATTCCGATTTCTGCATTTACCGCGACAGCAATTCCCGCAGTGCAGAACGATATTGTTCACCAACTCAATCTGCGCGATGCAAAAATTTACGTTGCAAGTTTCAATCGGAAAAATCTTTTCTACTCTGTTCAACCGAAACAAGATTCGTACAAACAACTTCTCGTTTATCTGCGCGCTCACAAAAAAGATTCGGGAATTATTTATTGTTTCAGCCGCGAAAAAACGGAAACACTTGCGCAACGTTTGAACGACGACGGTTTTCGCGCTTTACCGTACCACGCAGGACTTGATGCAAAAGTTCGAACCGAAAATCAAGAAAAGTTTATCAAAGATGACGTAGAAATTATTGTTGCAACTATTGCATTCGGAATGGGCATCAACAAATCGAACGTGCGCTTTGTTATTCATTACGACTTGCCGAAAAATTTAGAAAGTTATTATCAGGAAACGGGACGCGCGGGACGTGATGGTTTGCCGGGCGATTGCATTTTGTTTTACGGTTACGGCGATAGAAGAAAAATTGAATACTTCATCGAAGAAATGCAAAACGAGCAAAACAAAAAAATTGCTTTTGAAAAACTTGAAAAAATAATCGAGTTTTGCGAAAACAATCATTGGTGCCGAAGAAAAATTCTTCTGAAATATTTCGGTGAAGAATATGTTCAAACAAATTGCGGCAACTGCGATACGTGCATTTCTCCGAAAGATAAGATTGACGGAACAATTCCTGCGCAAAAAATTCTTTCGTGTATCAAACGAACGGGTGAACGATTCGGTGCAACGTATATTGTTGACGTCCTGCGCGGTTCTGAGAATGAAAAAATTCAGCACAACAAACACGTGCAACTTTCTACGTATGGCATTGGAAAAGATTTCTCTGCAAAACAATGGAAAGCGTTTATTCGTGAACTTGTTCGGCTCGGTTTTATTTCTGTTGATGAAGAATTTCGCAGTTTGAAATTGAACGAGCGAAGCAACGAGATTTTATTCAACAACGAAAAAGTTTTTCTCACCAAACCGGAAAAAGAAAAAGTGCGTTCAAAAGTAAGCGAACCAACCGACGATAATTTCGACTCAAAACTTTTCGATGAATTAAAACATTTACGAAAAATTCTCGCCGATGATGAGGGTGTTCCTCCGTATGTCGTTTTTCACGATACAGCATTGAAAGAAATGGCAATGTTCAAACCAACAACAGAGAGTGATTTGAAAATGATTACAGGTGTGGGAGAAAGAAAATTGGCAAAGTATGGAGATGAGTTTTTATCTATTATACAAAGTTATTTGAAAAAATAAATCATGTTTCACTTGTTATTATTGAAATTATTGAAGTTCTCATTACGAGAATGTTTTGCAAAAAGCACAAAGGGTGTCATTTTGAAGAACGAACCGACGAAAAATCTTCTTTCATCTTGCAATATTTCAGAGTAGATTCCTCACTTCGTTCGGAATGACAATTTTTTTTTATTTTGTAAAACTTTCTAAAAATAAATTCCAATAATCTCAATAATATCAAGTGAAAGAAATAAAATCTAAAATGCAATTACCTCTTCACGGAATAAAAGTTCTTGACTTCACACGAATTCTCTCAGGTCCATTTTGCACGATGAAACTCGGCGATATGGGAGCGGAAGTAATTAAAATCGAACAACCAAACAGCGGCGACGATACACGCAGTTGGGGACCGCCGTTTGTGAATGGTGAAAGCGCGTATTTTCTTTCCGTCAATCGCAACAAAAAAAGTTTAACGCTCAATTTGAAAACGAGTGAAGCAAAAGAAATTATTCGGAAACTACTTTTACAAAGCGATGTTGTTGTAGAAAATTTTCGCGCAGGAGTGATGGAGAAACTTGGATTCGGTTTCGATGATGTGCAAAAAATAAATCCGAAAATTATTTATGCTTCGATTTCCGGTTATGGACAAACGAGTTCGCGAAGTCATCAGCCGAGTTACGATTTGATTGTGCAAGGCGAATCGGGATTGATGGATGTTACCGGTTTTCCCGATGGCGCGCCAACGAAAGCGGGAATTTCTCTTGCCGATGTTACTGCGGGAACGTTGTGCTTCGAAGGAATTTTACTCGCACTGTTTCAACGAGAGAAAACAGGAAAAGGCGAGCGCGTTGATATTAGTTTGCTCGATGGCTTGCTATCATTGTTCACCTATCAATCGCAAATTGCGTTGTCATCAAATCGAAAAGTTACACGCAAGGGAAATCAGCATCCGACGATTACGCCGTACGAAACATATCAAACAAAAAACGGATTTCTGAATGTTGCCATCGGGAGTGAATCGCATTGGGAAAATTTCTGTGAAGCAATTCATCGAACGGATTTGATGCGTGATGCTTGTTTTATTACGAATGCAAAGCGAGTTGAAAACCGCGCGTTACTGGAAAGTGAACTCAAACCTATTTTTCTTACGAAAACAAGTGAAGAGTGGATTTCTCTTTTACAAAAAGCAGATGTTCCTGTTGGAAAAATAAATTCGCTTAATGATGCTTTACAAATGGATGTGTTGAACGAGCGTGAAATGCTTGCTTTGGTTCAACATCCGAAAGTTGGTGAAATAAAAATTGTAGGAAATCCGATTAAACTTTCTTCCACTTCACAACAACAATTTTCTCCGCCGCCGTTACTTGGCGAACATACAGAAGAGATTTTGCTTTCGATTGGGTACTCGAAAAATACGATTGGCGAACTGCAAAAAGGAAATGTGATTTAATTTTTTTTGAAATACATTTTACAATTAAGAACCTACTCATTGTGATACGATTACTTCACACGGACGTTATGCGATTTACACGATACGACACGCTCCGTATCCAAATGCGAATGAACCGGCGCACATTCACGTTGTGCTTAAGGAATCGAATATCAAGAACGAATAATTTATTTATGCATTTGTTTTCTACGATGATATACTGCTGACAACCTCGATACGAACTATCAAGAAACCAAAGTAAAAACAGTAATACAAAAAAATATGAAACACATAATCAAAACTCCTAAACAATAGATAGAACAATTGCCCGACGACCGGAAAAAAGTAATAAAAGAATTGCGTCGTGTCATTACTCAAAATCTTCCGAAAGGATTCATGGAAACGATGAGTTACGGAATGATTGGATACGTCGTTCCACATAAACTTTATCCCAACGGATACCATTGCGACCCAAAACAACCGCTTCCCTTTATGGGTATCGCTTCACAAAAAAATTATATTACCCTCTACCACATGGGAATGTATGCAAACGAACAATTATTGCAATGGTTCACAAGGGAATTTCCGAAACATAGTTCGACAAAATTAGATATGGGAAAAGGTTGTATTCGTTTCAAGAAACCTGAACACATTCCCTATCAACTCATCGGCGAATTGGTAAAAAAAATGAGCGTTGATGAATGGATTGAAGTGTATGTAACAGGTGTGAAACGTTAATATTGTTTTGAATTCTATGTAAAAATTACACCTTGAAATCATCATCAATGCATCGCAGGAAAAAATCTGGGATACCATTACTAACGACAGAAAATATCGCGAATGGAAAAGCGCATTCCACGAAGGTTCATACTTAAAGAAATTGGAATATGGGCGATTCAATAAAATTCATTGCAGTCAATAACGATGGAAAAACAGAAGGTATGATTTCTGAAATTGATGAAAGTAGGTATCCGGAATTTATTTCCATAAAACACATAGGATATATTTTGAACGGTGTTGAAGATACACAAGCGACGGAGTAAAAAAATGGGTTCCTTCGTACGAAAACTACACGATAGAAAAAATGGAATCGCAAAAAAAAACATTTATACTCGAAATGGATGTGCTCGAAGAATATTATGATATGTTCATGGACGTATGGCCAAAAGCTTTGAAGAAATTCAATGAAGTTAGTGAGAACAATGATTGAAAACAATAAGAAGTTTCATTGAACTCATAGCAAAATCTGTGAATGAAATTCTTATATTTGTCGCACTTTTTTGGGGCTGTAGCTCAGTTGGGAGAGCGTTCGGTTCGCATCCGAAAGGTCGAGAGTTCGAATCTCTTCAGCTCCACTAATAAATGGATAATCATTGTGCGGGAATTGCTTGTCATTTTTTTGACAAGCATTTTTCTTTTAAAATACTTCAAATGATTTCGACGCAACAAAAAAATCCGTTCAAAAAACAATACTTCACTGGTATACAAAGCATCGCAGAAAACTTATTTGGAGAAATTCAAACAATCCTTACGAAATTGTTGTTTCAGAAATTATGTAGCAACAAACGCAAACGAAACGTATGTTTCTACCGATGTATTGTTGAGAAACATATTCGATGAAAACGATATTCATCCTTCATTTGCTCGCGAAAAAGTATTCAAAAAAATTTTTTCAGAATTGGCAACTGATGGAATACTCGAATCAATCATTTGCGCTAAAAAATCTTATTTGCGATTGCAAGAAACTTTATGACAAACTCAAAAGCACAAGCGCTGAAAGAATTTCAGCAAATTCCAGGCGTAGGAAAAAGTATTGCAAACGATTTATGGGAACTTGGGTTCCGTTCGGTTCAGGATTTGAAATACAACAACCCGGAAGAAATGTACGAACGATACTGTTCGTTAGTCGGAACTACCGTTGACCGATGTTTGCTTTATGTGTTTCGTTGCGCGGTATATTTTGCTTCAAATAAAAAGCACGAACCAGAATTATTGAAATGGTGGAATTGGAAATATGATCAAAAATTATTGTAGCCACTTAATGTTTATGGAAGGTTTTTTTCGTAGATTTTTTCCGCATCTTAAAACAATATTTTACATTCAATTATTATTTTTGGGGAGAAAATTATAAGATAAGATTTCACAAAATAATTACTTTCTTACTTTAATCTCAATACAGATTACAATTTTGGTAAATATAATTCTGCAAGCGGGGTATTAACATTTATAATCTAACAGTTTCATTGTATAAACTGAAGGCAGATTTTTTTGAATCTGCCTTTTTTGTTGTTTCAAAAAAATCCTCTTGGAGAAAAGTATAAAACACATCCATCAATTTTCACCGTTTATCTTGTTTATTTACTGTTTTACTCGTATATATTTCCCAACTTTTTTTAATTCATTATGAAGGTAGGTTGTAAAATACATGTCAGCGGTATCGTGCAAGGAGTTGGTTTTCGCTACTTTGTCTTTAAAAAAGCAGGGAATTTGTCATTAGTAGGATTTGTAAAAAATCTTACAAACAGCAACGTAGAAATTTATGCAGAAGGAGAACGCTCACTCGTAGAAGAACTGATTACACGTGTAAAAATTGGTCCTCCCAACGCACACGTGAGCGGATTACATATAACATGGGAAGAATGGAAAGGGACATATTCTAATTTTAAGATTCACTAACACTATAACACTATTGAATAATAATGCGTTTTGGTTTTGGTTTTGATATTCACCAACTCGTAGAAAATCGAAAACTGATTCTTGGCGGGATTGAAATTCCTTTCAACAAAGGATTACTTGGACATTCGGATGCCGACGCTCTTTCTCATGCTATTTGCGATGCATTGTTAGGTGCAGCAACATTGGGAAATATCGGCACACAATTTCCCAATACAGATGTGCAATACAAAAACATCTCAAGTCTCCTGCTACTTGAACGAACTGCATTGCTTATTCGCGAGAATCATTTTGAAATTTCTAATATAGATTCAACCATTGTTTTACAGGAGCCAATCATACATACATTCATTTCTTATTTACGAAAAAACATCGCTCATTCGCTTTCGCTTGAACTTCAACAAGTTTCTGTAAAAGCAACTACTTCCGAGCATCTTGGTTTTATCGGACGCAACGAAGGAATTGCCGTGTTTGCAGTCGCATCACTTTATGACAGCACTTCACCAAAATCAGAACTATAAAATTATGCGCATGCTCATCATATTCGCATTTTTCTTTTGCAAGTGTTCCATTGAAACACTTGCACAACAAACAACTCTCACAAGAGAAATTCTTGAACAACATTTGACCGAACATTCTTCGTTGAATGAACAAATCGGAACAATATCGAATATGTTCAAAGAAAGTTTAGGAAGTGAACGAACCCGCGTCATCGTAATGGATTTTACAACGAACCGTAAAGAAATATCGCTCCTCGGAAATTATATACGCAGAACAATCGGAAAAACAATCGGAACAAACGATAAATACGAAATAGTTGACCAAGTTCTTGTCCTCAAAGAAATTGCTGTAAAAAAATTACCGTTAGGAGTATCACTTCCTACTACTCGCGTTTATTCATTTGCCGAAATGTTTTTATTTACTGATGCAGTTATTACAGGTTCGGTGGAATTCGATGGAACAGTATGCAAAATATCTGCTCAATTGTACTCCGAAGATGCTCTCATAACTTCGTATAACGCAAAATGTACTTCCGACGATATACTCAAACAGTCAGTATTGCAATTGACAAATAATTATCCGGAAGAATTACTCATTGCGCAAAAAGAAAACCCTGCTCCATCGTTCTTCGTGTATTACACGGAAAAGTTAATTGAAAAACTCGAAAATTTGGAACCCTTCTGGATTTACTTTATCGTTTCATTCATTGCATTTATTGAAAACGTGTTTCCACCATTTCCAAGCGACGCCATTGTCGTTTTCGGAGGATTTCTTGTTGGTGTTGGAAAAGTGAAATATTGGCTCCTTCTTCTTGGTTCAACCATCGGCAGCACTCTTGGATTTATGCTTGCATATTATATCGGAGTAAAATGTTCGACGACAAAAATTTCCTCATTGAAAATTCGTTACGTTCCTGTTGACGCATTGCTGAAAGTAGGCGCATGGTTCTCCAAATTCGGATACACATTAATTGTCGTGAACAGATTTTTAGCAGGAACAAGAGCAGTGATTTCATTTTTTGCTGGTCTATCAGGTTTACCGTTGTTAACAACAACCATCTTAAGTTTTCTCAGCGCGTTAGCGTGGAATGCGCTTTTGCTTTACGCTGGAACCAGTTTAGGGAAAAACTGGCAAGTCGCGCTTGAATACATCGGACAATATAGTAACGCAATGTTCAATGTTCTTATTACTATCGCGGTTATCAGTATCGTTGTCTATCTTTGGAAAATCAACAAAAAAAATAACAAACAACAAAACGAAGAGAAAACTTCGTAGGAACACTTCTTCCCCATTATGTTCGATTTATTACTTTCTTTCGATCGGGAAATTTTTTATTTCTTCAATTCCACATTTACGTTCCTTCCATTCGATTCACTGATGCCTTTCTTAACGGATTACCACAAGAACACATATATTATTTGTGGTATTCTTCTTCTTCTCATTTATCTTTTTTGGAAAGGAGAAAAAAATATCCGTGTTGCAATTCTGCTCGTCATTCCCACACTTATTATTTCTGACCAACTCAGCAGTACCGTGTTGAAGCATTTCTTTGAACGCCAACGACCGTGTATCGCATTGGAAAACGTTCGATTGCTTGTAACTTGCGGCAGCGGATTTTCATTTCCTTCATCGCACGCAGTTAATAATTTTGCGGTTGCAACATTATTCGGTGCGTTCTTCAAGCAACATCGTTGGAAATATTTTGCCTTTACCAGCATCATTGCATACTCTCGTGTCTATGTTGGCGTGCATTATCCTTCTGATATTTTTGCTGGAGCAATCATCGGTGTTTGCTGTGGTTTGGGAGTTTATAAAAGTTGGAAATTTTTCTCTATAAAATTTCAACACACTGAATCACTTCCGTTATGAATCGTGGGAAAAACAACTTGAAAAATATAACATCAAATAATATTCAACGCGATTATTTGTTCTGTATTTTTTCCGGCATTGTTTTCGGAATTTCATTCCCACCAAATTCTGTAGGCATACAAGCATTGTTCGCGTTTGTTCCGCTTCTTCTCGTTTTACTGAACGCAAAAAATCATCTTCATGCATTTCGATATGCTTATGTGATGTTGTTTGTGTGTAGTTTAATTTCAATGTACTGGATTGGAGGATTCACCCACGGACGCGATAATTATTTACTGCTTGCAGGAGGTTTGCTGTTATTCGTTCATCCGATTTTTTACTTTCTCCCTATTGCCGCATTTACTTTCATTCGCAAAAATTTGAATCAGAACATCGCTTTGTTCTCGTTTCCATTCCTTTGGATATCAAACGAATATTTTCGAGCGCATACCGATTTTGCTTTTCCTTGGCTCACGATTGGAAACACTCAAACGTATGATCTTTCGTTGATACAAATCGCTTCTATTGTTGGCGTGTACGGAATTTCTTTTATCATTTTACTCATCAATTGCGTCATAGTTTTTGTTTTCAGAAATATTACAACACGACAATGGAAAACGATTTCCTGGCAAAGTGGAATGTGCATTCTTTTTATTATCTGTCTGTACGGAATTCCAAAATTCATTGGCAATAAAATTTTAGAAGAACACTCAAACAATGAAAAACAAACTCATACAATTCGAGTCGCGATTGTTCAACCGAATATTGATCCTTGGGAAAAATGGCAGAACACTATCGATTTTCAAATGGACGTGTTGCTGAAAATGAGCAATGAAGTTTCTGCGTTCAAACCTGATTTACTTGTTTATCCCGAAACAGCGATTCCATCGTATATTTTGTTGCCAAACAATGAGCAAAGTTTATCGCAATTGAAATCGTTTGTTCATAAAAACAGAATCGCATTGTTCACAGGAATTCCCGATGTGAAATATTTCGATGATTCAACGTTCGCACCATCAAGCAGTAAAATATTTTCAGAATCACGAATGCGATACAATACGTACAATTCATCAATGTTGTTAAAACCAAACTCCAATGAAATTCAAACGTGCGCGAAATCCATTCTTGTACCATTTGCTGAACGAGTTCCCTATGCCGATTATTTTTCATTCTCCAAATTGTTTGAATGGGGAATCGGAATTTCAGGTTGGGGAAAAGGTACCGATTCGACAATTTTTAATTTCACAACAACCACCGGAAAAATAATTCATTTTGCTAATCTTATATGTTTTGAATCCGTGTTTCCGCAACTTGCAACGAAGTTTGCGAAGAACGGCGCAGATTTTTTTACGGTGATTACGAACGACAGTTGGTGGGGAAATACGTCCGGCGTGTATCAGCATTTACGTTTCGGAATTTTTCGCGCAATTGAAAATCGCAAATGGCTCGTGCGCTGTGCAAACTCAGGAATTTCCTGCTTCATTGACCCGTACGGAAGGATATACTACTCAACTGATTTCAACACTCAGCAAGTGATAATGAAAGAAATTTCTCTTTCCAACGAAAAAACTTTTTACAATGAACACAGCGATTGGTTTACGTTGTGGAATGTGATTATTGCTTCATTACTATTAGCAATAGCATTTACAAAGAAATATTTATTCAACGAAAAAATCATCCATTGAAAATTCAATATTTCTTTCAATGTTGAATGGAGAACTACTACTAAAAAAATATTATGCATCAAACATTTATTGACTTACGAAGCGATACAGTTACAAAACCTTCTTTTGCGATGCGCGATGCAATGGCAAAAGCGGAAGTAGGCGACGACGTATTCGGTGATGACCCAACTGTTCTTCTTTTGCAAAAACACGTTGCAGATTTACTCGGAAAAGACGCGGCGTTGTTTTTTCCGTCGGGAACAATGAGCAATCAAGTGTGCATCAAGTGCCACACGGAACCAAGTGATGAAATTATTTGCGAAGAAGGTGCGCATATTTTTAATTATGAAACTGGCGGACCTGCGTTTCTTTCCGGCGTTCTTGTCAAAACATTGAAAGGAATTCGCGGCGTATTTACTGCCGAACAAATCAAACAAGTCATTCGTCCGCGAGCGTATTATATGCCAGTAACAAAATTGATTGTTATTGAGAATACACACAACCGCGCGGGCGGAACAATTTTTCCACTCGAAGAAATAAAAAAGATTCGAGAACTTGCGGTGAGTGAAGGAATACGTTTGCATCTCGACGGAGCGCGTTTATGGAATGCGTTTGTCTCGACAGGAATTCATCCGAAAGAGTACGCATCGTATTTCGATTCTGTTTCAGTGTGTTTATCGAAAGGGCTTGGTGCGCCGGTTGGTTCGGTTTGCGCAAGCGATAGAATGCTGGTTGAACGCGCAAGAAAGTTCAGAAAAATTTTTGGCGGTGGAATGAGACAAGCAGGAATTCTCGCAGCAGCAGGAATTTATGCATTGCAAAATAATATTACGCGATTGAAAAAAGACCACGAGAAAGCACAACTCTTCGCACAAACAGTTGCAAAAATTCCCGGTATGTATATTGACTTGGAATCTGTTCAAACAAATATCGTTATCATCGAAGTTGATAAAACAGGAAAATCCCCGAATGAGGTGTTAGCAATGTTGAAGGAAAACAATGTGCTTCTCACGCCGGGAAATTGGAACAGTATTCGCGCCGTATTTCATCTTGATGTATCAATGGAAGAAACACAACAAGCATCGCGAGTTTTTTATGAACTCTTCAAGTAGAAGTATTTCGTCATTAGTCATTCTTGAATCTCGCTAAACTCATTATCAATGACAAATTACCAATTCCTCTATGGATAAAAAAGATTTCAACTTCAAAACTCAAATGCGCATTCGCAATTACGAAATAGATTTGCAAGGAATTGTTCACAATGCAAATTATTTACTGTATTTCGAAATAGTGAGAATGGAACACTTAAAGCAACTCGACGTAAGCGTAGATGTTCATTCCATACGAAACGGATGAATTCCGATGAAAGTAATAGAGTTTGAAAAGTAAATATGTTCACACGTGCCTGATACGAATTTTTCTTACTACACAAAACATCTTTCTGCTGAAAATTTACAACGCGTTTATGAAATTGCTCCACCCCGCGTTCAACAATATTTTGATGCAGAAATACATTACCTTCTTTCAAAAATAACTGCAAACGATGTAGTTTTGGAATTGGGTTGCGGCTATGGTCGTATCATTCCGACGTTGGCGAACAAAGCAAAATTTGTCGTTGGCATTGATACATCGTTGCAGAGTTTACTCCTTGGTCAGCAGTTTCTTCGCAATGTTTCAAATAGCCTTCTATTTCAAATGAATGCAACAAAACTTGATTTTCTTTCTCACACATTTGATGTTGTCGTTTGTATTCAAAACGGAATTTCTGCATTTCACGTCAATCAACACGAATTAATCAAAGAAAGTATTCGCGTAACAAAACCCGGTGGAAAAATTTTCTTTTCAAGTTATTCCGAAAAATTTTGGGACCATCGGCTTCATTGGTTTCGGTTGCAAGAGAGGGAAGGACTTATTGGTGAAATTGATGAAGAACATACAATGAATGGCATGATTGTTTGCAAAGATGGGTTTACGGCAACGACAGTGAATGAAAAAAATTTCCTTGGTTTGGTTTCTGAGTTCAATGTAAGCGTAAACATTTCAGAAGTAGATGAATCAGTAATCTTTTGTGAAATGGACGTTCGTTGAATGCACACTTGAAAATTCAGAAAATAATAATTGTTGTTGCAACATTTTAAAAACACTTCAAGTCTAACACAAATATCTTTCAAAATATTTATTCACAAATTCAAAAATACAATGAGGCAATTATTCTATCTCTATCTAATCTTCCTATCACTTTCATTTACCTCTAATTCCCAGGAACGTTTCGGCGACATTTCCGGAAAAATTTTCGACGTTAAAACATTAGAGCCGATTCCTTCAGCAAATATTTTCCTTGTTGAAAAACCTGAGCTCGGAACTTCTTCCAATCTCGACGGTGTATTTCTATTGAAAACCATTCCTGTTGGAACATACAGTTTGAAAATTTCTGCCTTAGGTTATAGTTCGCAAATTGTTACCAATACTGTTGTTGTAACAGGTCGCGCAACTCCGATTACCATTAAACTTGAAGAGAAATCCATAGAAATGCAAACAGTTACAGCAGAAGCGACATATTTCAGCAGAGCGCAACAGATGAGTCCCGTAAGTTCAAGCGTGTTTGTTCGCGCGGAAGTGTTGCGTTCTCCCGGTGGAATTCAAGATGTGCAGCGAGTTGCGCAATCGCTTCCCGGTGTTGCGAGTTCAACGGATAACATTAACGAACTCATTGTACGAGGAGGCGCACCGTTCGAAAATCTTACGATTCTTGACCAAATGGAAATTCCTTCCATCAATCATTACTCGAATCAATTTAATTCCGCTGGTCCCATCAATATGGTGAACGCCGATATGATTGAAGATGTGCAATTTTCTTCGGGAGGATTTCCTGCGCAATACGGCGATAAAACTTCCTCCGTTATGAATTTAACGGTGCGCGAAGGTGATAAAAAGAAATCGTTCGCTTCCAATACGGCAATGAATATGGCAGGGCTCGGAATGCTGATCGAAGGAGGTTTTGCAAACGAAAAAGGTTCATACATTTTTTCTATTCGCAATAGTTTGCTCGAAGTTATTGATAAGGCAGTTGGTATTTCAAAAATTTCGCTTACCGCCATTCCGAAATATTGGGATATGCAATCAAAATTGACGTACGATTTTTCGCAATCGCAAAAACTGATATTCAATGTTTTGTATGGAGATAGCCGCATCAATTTTGTTGGAGACCCGAAGTTGCAAGATACGTTACGCCGTAACGTTCTCGATTCATCATCGGTTGAAACGCTTTATCCTGTTACAAAACAATACGCCGTAGGATTGAGTCTTCGTAGTTTGTTCGGAAAAGAAGGATACTCGATGTTCACACTTTATTCATCGGGAACAAGCACTGATATAACCGTGCAGGAAGATTTTGCAGTTCGTCAACGCGATGCAAACGGCGATGTCAATTCGTACACCATTCTCAACACTCAAAAAGTTTTTGCCAATAATATGTTCGAATCATTTCTCGGTGCAAAGTACGAATTGTTTTACCAACCACATCCACTTCATTCACTTTCACTCGGAGGACAAATTCAAACAGCGCAAAAGTGGAGAGACGATTTATTTTTCGGAGGAGATACGTCGCGTTACGATTTTGACAACGATGGAATTTTTGAAACAGGTCCGATTGCTGTAAATGCGGCAACGTTTTTGCAGCATTTCAAATTCGGCGATGCGAGTAAATACTATCTGTTTGCAAGTGATAAATATTTACTGACTTCTTCATTCGCATTTACTTTAGGTTTTCGGTACGACCATTTTACGTACGCGGGCAAAGGTGCATTTTCTCCTCGAGCAAGTTTATCGTATCAATTTATTCCATCAATTAGTACTGCAACATTTGCAGTCGGTGAATATGCGCAGGTTCATCCGCTCCCCTTTTACGGCGACAGATTTCATATCGGATTCAATCGCAATCTCGATTATATGAAAGCGACGCATTATGTTCTCGGTTACGAACATATTCTCGGTGAAGGTTTCAAATTCAGCGTAGAAACGTATTACAAAAATTATCGCAACATTGCGGTGAGTGAAGAATTTATTTATCAAGCAGCAGAAACGGTTCGCACCGATAAAATTCACACGATTGGCAAACGACACTCCTATGGAACAGAATTATTTCTCGAACAAAAGCAAGTCGCAGACTATTTCGGAACATTGAGCGTGTCGTTTTCAAAAACTGAGATGAAAGATTCGCGAATTCCACCAATGAAACGTTGGTACACATCAGAATTTGATTATCCTGTTATCCTCACTGCGCTTGGAGGAAAGGTGGTGAAAGGTGTTCGTGATTGGTGCGATAACGCTCCGTTCTACATAAAATATCCTTCGTACATTTTTCCATTTTCGAACGAAATGGAAATCAGTTTTAAATTTCGATATCAATCGGGAAGACCATACACGCCGCTCGAATACGTATTGTGGAAACAAAACAGAGAAGGCGGAGTACATTGGTCACCAGGCGCGTGGGTTTCCAGTAAGAAAGAAAATTCCGTTCGTTATCCCGATTACAGTCGCTTGGATTTTCAGTGGTTAAGCAGATACAATCATTCCGGGTACAACATCAACGTGTACATCGCGATGATGAATATCTTCAACACAAAAAATGTTTTCTATGAAAATCACCGCAGCGATGGAACAATAGAAACAGTTTACCAGTTTGCGTTTTTCCCCGTTGCAGGAGTGGAAGTTGAGTTTTGAGAAGAGTCATTTAAAACATAGAGCAGAAATCTTGTTTCTGCTCTATTCGTAAACAAAATTTGCATATTACATTCTTTCCGGCGCAGTAATTCCTAAAATTGAAAGTCCATTTCCTAAAACAATTTTTGTTCCCGAACACAATGCCAATCGCGCCGATGTTAATTCTCTATCATCCGTTACAACGCGATGGTCGTGATAAAAGCGATGAAATGAACTTGCGACGTTATGTAAATATTCGCAGAGTAAATGCGGCTCAAAATTTGTTGCGACATTTTCTACAACTTCGGGAAATGTTCGTAATAATTTCATCAAATCAATTTCTGCACTTTCTTCCAGCAAAGACAGATTTGCTATTTGCTCTTGGCTTTTTTCTCTACGCTCTATACTCTCTGCTCCTTGCTCACTTGCAAATCGAATGATGCTTGCAATTCTCGCATGAGCATATTGTAGATAATACACAGGGTTTTCGTCCGATTGTTGTTTCGCAAGTTTCAAATCGAAATTGAGATGACTTCCGATACTGCGCATCAAAAAGAAATAGCGAACGACATCCGCGCTAACTTCATCTATCAACTCATCGAGTGTAATAAAATTTGCTTTCCGTGTGGACATTTTCACGACTTCACCATCTTGTAATATCGTAACAAACTGGTGAATCAGTACTTTGATCTTTTCAGGATTTTCTCCGAGGGCGCGTAAACTTGCAAGCACATCGGGATACGTTGCAATATGGTCGCTTCCTAAAATATCAATCATCACATCAAATCCGCGATGAATTTTATTTCGATGATACGCAATATCCGGCAAACGATACGTCGGCTCACCTGTGCTTTTCACAATCACTTTATCTTTTTCGCTGCCGAGAATTTCTTTCTTCAACCACAATGCACCTTCGCTTTCGTATGCAATGCCGATGCGTTTGAATTCATCTATCAACTCCTTTACTTTTCCTGTTTCGTATAAAGAATTTTCATTGAAGAAAACATCAAACACTATTCCCAGTCGCTTGCACGTTTTTTTTATGTCTTCAAAAATTTCTGCTTCCGCTTGTTGTTTGAATTTTCCTTCTGCGTTTTCGTTGCGAAGTGTATTGCCGAATTCCTTCTGCAAGTTTTTTGCGATGTCAATAATGTATTCGCCTTGATAATAATCTTCGGGAAAAGAAATTTGCTCGCCGAGTAATTGCAAATACCTCAAACGAACTGAATCGCCAAGCAGGCGCATTTGTCTTCCCGCATTGTTGAAATAATATTCGCGCGTAATATTATATCCGCTCCATTCAAGAACTCGCGCAACCGTATCACCGAACACTGCGTTTCTTCCGTGTCCGACCGTTAATGGTCCCGTTGGATTTGCGGAAACAAACTCAACTTGCGCTGTTTTATTATTTCCATTCTCATTTTTTCCGAAAGAGATATTTGTTGCAAGAATACTTCTCAATTCATTTTGAAAATAATTTTTTGTAAAATGAAAATTGATAAATCCAGGACCGGCGATTTCCACTTTTTCAATAATAGTTGAATCAAATCGAAGCGAAGCGATGAGTTCCGTTGCAATTTGGCGAGGATTCTTTTTGAGCGATTTGGAAAGTTGCATTGCAATGTTGGTTGAAATATCGCCGTGTTCCACAACTTTCGGTTTCTCAAAAAAAATTGTTTGGTTTTCTATCCCAAACAATTTCTGAATTACTGAACCTATGTTTTGATGAAGATAATCTTTCATTTCTCTACGGATTTCTTTTTCGCTTTTGTTGCCGGCAATTTTGGTTTTGCAATTTTTTCTTCGATGTATTCTATTTTTGCATCACCCCATAATTTTTCCAAATTGTAATATGTGCGTGTGGATTTTTGAAATATGTGTACGACAACATCAACAAAATCAATAATCACCCAATCGGCAACGTCCATTCCTTCGTTATGCCAAGGATACAACCCATCTTTCTTCGCCGTTTCCATTATAGCATTTGCAATAGCACGCACTTGAATATCCGAATCGCCGGAACAGAGAATGAAAAAATCCGTTACATCAGAAACTTTGCGAATATCAAGCAACGCAACATCCGATGCCTTTTTGAGAAAACACATTTGCGCAATTTTTTTTGCGAGAACTTTTGTAGCCAAGATAAATTCCTATCTCTTTTCTTCTAAATTGTTTGTAAAAAATCGTTGATAATCTTTTCCGAGAACGAGTGAGATATTCACGATATACTCGCGAGAAATTTGTTGTACAATTTTATTTGAATCAATGCCAACAATGTTCGCAAACGTTGCTGCGTTGCGTTTATTTCCCACTCTGTCTATAATAAAACTTTCGTTTGTTTCTGTTGAAAAATTTCCGACATCAATCACATCCACGCCAATATTGCGTAACTGTTTCGTGAGTTTCATACCGATTCCCGAAACACCACTCGCATTAAGTATATCCACTTGCACCGCATTAGGCAATGATAGAATTTTTTGTTCGGCAAGTTCCTTCGAAGTAAAAAACAGAGAAAGAATTCCATACAGTAACACAAACAATAGCAAGAAAAAAATTACAATCAACGAATTGAGCGCGATGTATTGCCATTGAAATTTTCTTTTCAGAACAAGAGTATCGTTTGTCGTCGAAGACGAATCTGATGGCTCGAATAACGTTCGTTGTTCTTGCGGCGAGAAATCAGCCATCAGAAATTACACCTACGAAAATAAAAAAGATTTTCTCTGTCGAAATTTCGATTGAGAAAATCTATTTCAAAAAAAATATGTCTCAAATGCAGAGGAAAAATTATTCGTCTCCAAAAGGATGAGAATAGTATGAACCGGAAAGCAAAAACGGATTGTAGTAATATGAGCCAAGTGGAAGTTGGCGATACTGAATTTGAAACAGTACATTATCCCACGGACGAAAATCAAGTTGCGCGCGATTCAAATAAATTCCGGAAACTGATTGCTGTCCACGAAAACCTGTTGCATACGGAGAATACATCATACTAACATCGGCGCGCGCAGAAATTAAATCTGAAAAAATATATTGCATTGAGTTCGTGTATTGACTGATGGAAAGATTTTGCGCTCCGCTTGTTGCATAGTTAATCGAAAAATTATGATGCATTGAAAATTTATTCGGGTCAATCCAACCGAAAAGCGAATTCGATTGTATCGTTGAGAATCCAGTGTTTTGCGATGGAGTTTGCTGATTTCGAAATTGCGCAAAGGAATTTGTAAGTCCGAAAACAAGAACTACTGTGATTGCGAATGTAAATTTTTTCATAGTGTTGGTGAATAATTTATGCCAATAATAAAATAGAGAATATCGAATTTATAATCCAAACTTCCTTTTTACTTCTTCAAGTGTAGTTGTTGAAGCAAATCCCTCTTGCTGTTTTGCTAATCGTAAATCGCGAAGGTCTTCAATATCTTCTAAAGTTTCTTGCAATTTCTTAAATTCTTGGTAAGGGAGAACAACAAATTCATTTTTCCCTTCTTTGCTAATTATTTGGGGATGGAGTTCAATCATATTTTTGATTTATTTATATGCTTCGTTTCTGTGCTTGATACGATAAATTACCAAACTCGTGCCTTCGATTTCAAATAATACTCTATAGTTTCCTACACGCAAACGATATTCCGGCGTAAAATTCGTCAAGTGTTTTACATCGCCGAAAAGATTTTCTTTCATCGCTTCTATTTTTTCTACTATGTGTTTCGCGTTCTTCGTTTGTGCGTTTTTCTAAATCTCGCAAAGATTTTGGCTTGAAAACAATGTCATAACGCATTTCATTCAATCAACGGAAGTAATTTTTCGTGAAAATTATACTAAAATTTATTGAGTTTGCAAAGTTGCTCTACTTCATTTTATGCTGTTTGTGTTTTTTTGTCTCGGCTTTTGGAATATATCCACGTGCTTCGTCGTATTTCGCAACTTGCTCCGCAGTTAAAATTTTTTTCGTTGCAACATGCGCGATGAGATGAATTGAACGAAGTTCGCCGTGTAGTATTCCTATTTCTTCCGTATTTGATTTCAATGTTTGTTCGTCAATTGAATTACTTGCAAACAAACTATCCAATTCTTTTTCCTTCATAATAATTTTATTTCCAGCGCGAACTGCATTTTCACTCATCGTTTTGAAAATCGTTTGGATTGTGTTTTTCTGTTCATCGGTAATTTTCAAAACGTCGGCAATGTCGAAAACGTGTTTTGGTCCGGGGTAATGATTGAGTTCCGCCGCTTTCGCTAATCCCATTCCGTTTCCTTCTTTCAGATTTTGAATGTCTTCATCGGAAAGCGATTTAATAGAACGTTTTTCTTCGCCTACATATTTTGAATGTTTATGCTGCGTAAAAAGAAATGAGTTGAAGAGGACGAAACTTAAAAGAAAAAATGTCTTCATAGAAAATAGTTTTTTGAAATTGAATTACAGTTTTCTAACGAAGAAATGAATGGAAAAGTTTCAAAAATTATTTTCCCGATTCTGCTTTCAATTCTGCTGTTCGCTTTCGTTCGGCAATCGTCAAAAACCAAACTGCGACGAGAATGAAACCGAGTGATACCCAATCTTGCAACTTCGGGAATTTAGCGCCGAATATAATCGCTGAAAGGAGTGTGGCGGTTGTCCCTGCAACAAGTGATGTAAGTCGATTTACTAATCCCGCAAACGTTGCCGTTCTGCCTTTGAACATAAACAGGAACACAGAAAAGAATGCGACGAGACCGAATGCTGTTCCACTCATCACCCCAAAACTCCATAACGAATTTGCAACATCAAACGAATTTTTAAATAATATGACTTGGGGAACATCCCATCCAAATGATTGCGAACCAAAATAAACTAAAAATGAAATTGAAAGAATAAAAATGAATGCAAATATTTGTTCGATTCCAAAAAATCCGTGATTGTCAAGTGGAACTCCTTTCGCTCGTGTATTTTTGAAATAGTTCATTATATAAATGCGAATCAAATACGCAATTATGTAACTCGATAAAATACCGACAGCGGCTGTATTATTGAGAAAATCGAAATCACCCGCTTGCACAAAAACTAAATTTACTCCCGCCGCAAGCAATGCAAACACCACTGCAAAATTTTCTTCTTTGTACACTTTCTTTTTTAAAATTCCTTGCGCAATTTGCACGGCATCAACGCTTCTACTGATAACGATTACGCTTGCTCGCATAATCACCATCGCAACCATTACTGACATTCCTTCAAACGTGTACATCAATGTTGTTGTCGGAATAACAATCGCCGTCATCAAACCGGAAGGAAGAATGTATTTTATTTCTTCAGGAAGAGAAAGTCCCGCAACAGAAATCATATTATTCGATTTCAATCTATACCAACGCATCGCAATTACAATGCCAAGCGCAGTAATCATTCCGCCAATCGTGTTATACACCATATATTCGATTTGGTTGAAATGGAGTGAACTTGCGATGTGTTGGTCGGTAAAAAGTTTTGCGCTGATTCCCGTAATGACGTAAAAAATAAAATAGCCAACACAGAGTTGAATCAATCGCGCAGTACTTCCTTCTTCAGTTTTCCACATAATTTTTATGTTGTTATTAAAGAAAATAGAACACTGATGAAACGGATTTGACCGATGTACACTGATTTTTTTTATCAGTGAAAATCTGTTTCATCAGTGTCATCTGTGTTCTATTTATTTTTGACATTTGAATTTTGAAATTACTTTTTCATCGTCCAAAGTTTTGTAGTCGCTCGTTCTAATTCTTGTGCAATCAAATTTTTGTCAAGCGTTTTTTCCGGTTCGTTTTCAAACACAGCGTACGGAACGTTGAATCCTTTCACTTCGATGTAATCCGGATTTTTTGCCGCTATTTTTTCCCAATCATTTATCTTGTAATAAAAATCCATTTTCTCATCGGGAAGCGAATGATACAAAATGGAATCTTCCATTCCGGGTTTTGCGCGGCGACGATTTTTTCTCACCGATTCTTCATACGAAACTTTGATGTAGAGCAATGTCGCGCGTTTCAAAATATCTTCGTGTAAATAATTCAACGCTTCGTTGATTCCGTTTTCTCCCCCGCGCGCAAACTCAATGAGTGTCGTCATTTTCTCGTGATAGTTTGGATTACGCGCAAGTTTTTTTCTGTATTCCAAATTGATGCGCTCGATGTATAAATTCCAAATAAACCCATCTTTAAACCAATATTTTTCATCGCTCCAAACACGTGGCTTTTTATGTCGAGAAAGAATATCGTCTATCTCGAATGTTTCCCAAACATACACGAAATCATCAAGTTCTTCAAAATCGGAAATGTGAAATTGCTGCAAACGTTCATCTGTATTTGTGTGTTTGAGAAAATCAATGACTTCGGATTTTCCAGCGGCTGGCCTTCCGGTAATAATGAGAATAGGAAAGTTGTTTTGCACAGTTATACGTAAATATTTTTAAAAGTCTTTATTTTACTTTTTCAATCCGTTGTTCAACTCCGGTTGAAATAGTTTTCATTTCACGGGCATATTTTACAATTTCTGAAAATACCATTGAGTTGGAATAGATTGGCTGTGAAATTTCTATCCCGATATATCGTTTTGCTTCTCCGACAAAATAATCGCTCGCAGCGCAAATGTACATTTTAGTTTCATCCAATGGTTTTCCATTGATTGTACATTCAACAAATTCTATTCCATCGTTTTCTTTTTTCCATTTACATAAAATTCCTGACGTTTGAATCTGCGGTTTATCTTTAATATAATACCGAAGTACATCAGCAAGTTGCGCACCGCTTAACTGAAACGTCGTGAGAATATTTTGAAATGGAAGAACTTCAAACAATGTTTTTTTAGTTAATGGACCTTTCAATACATCTTTACGAATACCGTGATTGTTCATAAATCCAACATCCGCAAACGCCGCAATACGTTGCGCATCCGAAATAAAATTTCCGATTCCGCTTTCTCCATCACGACGACGCCAATCAACCGTCAGTTCAGCAATCACTTCACTATAATCGTTTTCAATTTGCTGCTGCATTGAATCAATAAAGTTTGTGAGTGCATTTTGAGGACGGTCATCGCGCTTCCACATCGTAATCAGTTTTCCGTCGTATGAAGTTACTTTATCATTTTCAACAACAATTTCAAGTTCACCAAGATTTTCACAATTCGCTCCCGCTTGAACAATGATAACATCGTTTATGACTCTGGGTTTTGTCAATCGCGTATGCGAATGACCGCCGACAATCACATCCAAACCTTCAACATTTTCTGCCAAAAGCGAATCATCGTCAACACCTTCGTGGGTAAGAGCAATAAGCACATCGGTCTTCGCATCAATCTCGTCAATATATTTCTGCGCAGTTTCTACAGGCGAAAGAACTTTTATACCTACAAGATTTTTCTGATTCACAAGATTATAGAGATACTGTGACATAATGCCGATAATTCCAATTCGTAATCCGTTTTTTTCAATGATGGTATAAGGATGATGATTGAGAACAAACTTTCCATGCTCATTCACAACGTTTGCGGAAAGAACGGGAAACTGAACAATGCGTGTAATCCCTAATAAATTTTCCTGCGATGCGTCAAAATCGTGATTGCCAAAACTCCACGCATCATAGCCGATTTTATTCATCATTGCAAACAAAGCGCCTCCATATACATTTTCATATTTGTATTCCGTAATTGGATTTCCCGTCATTACATCTCCGGCATCAAGCAATAACAACGGTTTTTCATTTCGAATACTATCAACAAGAAAATACAATTCTGAAAAACCACCCACCATCGGCTTCGGGTCTTTTCTACTCCACGTCGCCTCATGCTGAACAAAACTTGCATGCATATCGTTCGTGTGTAAAATTGTAATGGTTTTCTGTTGCGAAAATAACTGTAAAGAAATTGGAAGTGGTAGAATTGCTACAAAAAAGAAACGCAAGAAATGATACATAAGAAAAACTTTAAAATGAATTGATTGGAAATTCTGGAAGAAACACTTGATACATTCCCCATAATAAAAAACCTATCGTCAACGGAATGGCAAGATTATCATCGAGAAAATCGAACGAAAACAATTCGGCAATCGCTCCGCCAATTGCTGCAATAAATGCGTATGCGTATTCAACAAATGAATATCGTACTTTGGGAGTAAGAAGAATCACTGCGAACGCTGAAATGACAAATGCAATACTTCCTTCCCAACTTTTTTTCCCACCGGCAATTGAATTAAATTTATGTCTTCCAAATTTTCTTCCGAACAACGCCGAAGCCGTATCGGAAATAATGAGAATAAAAAAACTTGTGATTGCAATGAGTTTCGGAAAAAGAGCAACACACAATACCGCGGAAATAAGTACGTACGTTGCTCCTGTTAAATTTTTTTTCTTATCTGTCGTTTCGTGTTCACGAAGAATGGATTGAAAAATTATATTGTAAAATTGAGAGAATGATGTATGATATAATCGCGCAATATCAATAGCCAATGAGATAACAGCAAGAATAATTAGCAAGAAAAGCGTAGTTTCTTTCGAAAACCAAAACCAATAACTTATCGGTATTGTCAGCGAAATTAAATGAATGAACTTCCGAACAAGTTCTTTCTTAAAATCTATTTCGCCGGAAATTGAACGAACGTTTTGATGGCTCATTACTCAACTGATGAAACGGCATTCTCGATTTCTTTTTCACCGCGCGGCGTAACAGAATCTCCATTTTTCGGAATCGGGGCAAGCGATTCCCCACGAATTATCATATCAATTTCTTCACCGTCAAGAATTTCCCGTTCAAGCAATGTATTGGCTAACGAATGAAGTTTTTCAACATTATCCCTTAAAATGCGTTCTGCTTTTACCATACATTGTTCAACAATCTGTTTTACTTCTTCATCAATTTTCTGCTGCGTCAATTCGCTGAAGTTTTTTGTTTTCGTTACTTCTCTTCCCAAAAACAATTCTTCTTCTTTCGCTCCGTAGGCAATTGGACCCAACGTCGAACTCATTCCCCATTCACAAATCATTTTCCTTGCAAGTTCAGTCGCACGTTCAATATCGTTTCCTGCTCCAGTTGTTAACTGATTGAAAATAAGAAATTCGGCGGCTCTTCCACCTAATGCGTACGTAATCATCGCTTCCAAATATTCTTTGGAATACGTGTGTTTTTCATCTATCGGAAGATATGTTGTAACGCCAAGAGCGCGACCGCGGGGAATTATCGTTACTTTATGAACAGGGTCTGCATCAGGAAGATGCTTTGCAACCAATACGTGACCGCTTTCATGATACGACGTAACTTTCTTTTCTTTTTCGGAAATAATCAAACTTTTCCGCTCCGTTCCCATCATCACTTTATCTTTTGCTTCTTCAAAACAATGCATATCAACCAAATCTTGATTTTTCCTTGCAGCAAGAAGCGCGGCTTCGTTCACTAAATTTGCGAGGTCTGCACCCGAAAGCCCAGGAGTTCCTTTTGCCAAAGTTTCCAACGTAACATTATCTGCAAGAGGAATACTTCGCGTATGAACTCTCAAAATTCCTTCGCGCCCTTTCACATCCGGACGGTCAACAACAACTTGTCTATCGAAGCGTCCAGGACGTAGCAAAGCCGGGTCAAGAACATCGGGACGATTCGTTGCTGCAACAACGATGATTCCGCTATTCTGTTCAAATCCATCCATCTCGACAAGTAGTTGATTGAGCGTTTGTTCACGCTCATCGTGTCCTCCTCCAAGTCCTGCGCCGCGATGACGACCAACAGCGTCAATTTCATCAATAAAGATTATACATGGTGCATTTTTCTTTCCCGTTTCAAATAAATCACGAACGCGGCTTGCGCCAACACCGACAAACATTTCGACAAAATCCGCTCCAGAAATTGAATAAAACGGAACTGATGCTTCGCCCGCAACGGCGCGCGCAAGTAATGTTTTTCCAGTTCCCGGTGAACCAAGAAGTAAAACACCCTTGGGAATTTTTCCGCCAAGTCGTTGAAATTTATCCGGCTCTCGCAGAAATTCTATGACTTCGCGTAATTCCTGTTTTGCTTCGTCTGCGCCGGCAACATCTTCAAACGTAACTTTGGCTGAATTCTCATTTAATATTCTCGCATTTATTTTTCCAAACGAAAATATTCCGCGTGGTCCGTTGATTCCACCTCCCTGCATTCTCCGCATAACAAATAACCATACTACAAAAATCAATACCCACGGAAGCATGGAAACCAATGCATTCCACCACGAATAATCTTCTCGTATTATTTTATACTGAAATCCTGCTGCTTTCCATTTTTCGATGATTACATTATCTACAAAAGGAAGGACAAGATATACTCGTTTGTCTTGCGGGTCTTTTAAAACGGCGTGAAACTCGAAGTTATTAAAATCTGATTTCTTCAATACTGCGGAAAGGATATTCTTTTCGTTCAAATACTGTTCGTACTCGGTATAGGGAATCTCCGTTTCCGCTTTGTCGCCGGGACGAAGCAATACCATTGTGAGGTACACAACGGCAATAATAATTGTCCAACTGAATATAACGCGTAATCCCTTTGACCAAGTAAAATCGTTATCGCCAATTTTTTGAGGAGGACGATTTTTTGGGCGAATAGGTTTTTGTCTGCGAGGAGGCGGTGATTTTCGTTCTGTTGATTTATTGCTTTTGATGTTCTTTTCTTCCATAAAAAATTTTTTACTTTCTCCTTTCACTCTGCGACGAGAGATGATAGATTGCACGTAAGTTTCTGTATTGTTGTGTATAATCAAGTCCATATCCGATAACAAACTCATCGGAAATTTCAAAACCGACATAATCAATTTTCCGTTGTGCGTTGTTCTGGTTGTATTTTCTTTTTTTCAATAATAGCGAAGCAATGCGAACAGAAGAAGGATTTCGCGGTTCAATAAGTTTTTGTATAAAATTGATAGAGAGTCCTGTATCAACGATATCTTCAACAATAATGATATCCCGTCCGCCAAGATGCACATCGAGGTCTTTTAGCATTTTTACACTTCCCGAACTGAATTTTTCTTCGCCATAACTGGAAAGTTTCAGAAAATCTATTTCGAGTTTGATGCTCACGCAACGAATTAAATCGGATAAAAAAATTGCCGCGCCGTTTAAAACGCCGACAAATATTGGAATTGTTCCAATATAATCTTCGGAAATTTTTTTCCCTAATTCACGAACTCGCTGTTGAATTTGTTCTTCACTCAAGAGCAACATGAATGTTTCTCCGTTAATTTGAATTTCGTTCATTGATTATGCTTTAATTCAAAAAATTCTAATTTGGCAACACGTGTTGTTACATCGGTAATCTTAAACCGTTCATCTAATCGTTTTCCACATATCCATACGATATTGCCGTCGGATACTAAAATCGGAATAGCGTGTTTTTTGTGTATCGGAATTTTTTCGTCTGTAAAATAATCGCTTACTTTCTTTTTTCCTTTCAAACCTAATGGATAAAAATATTCTCCCTCGTTCCAAGTCCGAAGAAATAATTTGTTATTCAAAGTATCAGCATCTACGTATTCAACGCAGGCATTCTTTTGAAATGCGATTGAACGAATATCCGTTTCGCTCGACAAGAAAACAAAATTCAAAAAACGATATTCCTTTCCTATTTCTACAGAAATATTTAACTCGTCATTTGTTTCTTCGCGGCTGAAGATTAATTTTCCTCTGTCATTCAATACCCGTACGTCGCTCGTCAAAACAAAACTGCTTCCCGTTTCTGCATCCAAAAATTTTACGAGATTTTCAACAAGCAAATATTTTACTTCCGTTCGACTAAAATTGCGGACAAAATTATAGAAAAAATATTGTTGGAGAAACTTCGCTTCCCGTTTCAGTAACGATATTTCAACAAATACTTCGCCGTGTTGTTGCAATTGAACTGCAGAATTTGATAACACTTCGTACTGCATTTGCAGATATTCTTCTAAATCATTAAATAATTTGCTTTCTCGAAATAATGTATGTTGAACGTTAGAATTAATTTCTTTTTCAATCAAAGGAACAAGTTGGTTGCGTACGATATTTCTCGTGTAATCGTTTGTAACGTTCGATGAATCCGTACAAAACGCTACCGAATGTTTAACTGCATAATCGGTAATCGTTTTTCTGTTTACATACAGTATCGGGCGAATGATATTTTTTCGTATCAATGGAATTCCGCATAATCCGAGAACACCGCTTCCACGTAAAAAATTAAATAGTATTGTCTCTGCATTATCATCCAGCGTATGTCCTGTTGCAATTTTCTTGAACGACGTAGAGGTTGTGATTTCCTGAAAAAAATTATACCGTATTTTTCTCGCACGTTCTTGAATCGAATGCCGCTCGTTTTCTTTCAAAAAAACTTTCTTGCAAAAGAATGGAACATTATTTTCCTCTGTCAATGAGCGAACAAAATTTTCTTCTTCATCTGATTCATTTCCTCGCAAACCATAATTACAATGGGCTACGGCAAGTTGCAAATCGTACTCCTTGCGTAAAGCGAGAAAAAGATGGAAGAGAACTGTTGAATCAATTCCGCCGCTCATTGCGATTACGATGGTATCATTCTTTTCAACGAGAGCGTGTTCGAGAATTACCTCACGAACAATATCGAGAAGTGTACGATTCATTGAGGAACGTGTAAGTTGAATTTACGGTGAAACTTCCCCATCAGTAGCGGAGGAGGGAGTTGAACCCCCGACACACGGATTATGATTCCGTTGCTCTAACCAACTGAGCTACTCCGCCATTATTGAATAAAAATGCGGCAAAATATATCATTAAAAGAAGTGATAACAAAAGCGATGTTTGAAATTCGTAAAGACGAATTATTTCTGAACATTTCTTTTGTACGACACAAAGAATTTTTTTTGAAAAACACGTAATGCATTCCTTAGCGCTACTTCAAAACACTTGAATATTTTTTTTCTACAAAAAAATTACTTTATTTTCACAAGAAAAAATGTTATACAATTATCAATGAACACATCCTTTCAAAATTTTGAAGATGAAGAGCCGCCGCAGAAGAAGAAATCGCGTTTAGAACAAGAGTTCGAAAAACTGAAAGACCGGTTATCGCAGGAAGGAATAAATCTTTCAAGTGTTGAAGCATTGGAAGAAATTGCAAATTTTTATTTACAGCATCATCACTACACCGAAGCGCTACATTTTGCTGATGCAATTCTTGCAACAATGTCGTATAATGCAGAGGCGTGGTTGCGAAAAGGAATCATCCTGCATAGTCTTCGAAGATACAAGGAAGCATTTTCCTGTTATCAGCAAGCATTAGAAATTGACCCGGCTGATCCGTACATATATGTGAATAAAGGCATTACGTTAGAAGTTATCAATCATCTCGATGAAGCGTTGGAACATTATAACATTGCCCTCTCGCTCGATGAAGAAAACAGTGAAGCGCTCATCAATAAAGCAATTATTCTTGAACGACTCGAACGATATTCCGAAGCGGAAGTGATTCTGCGCGAATTTATTGAATCTCAACCGGAACACCGTGCCGCCTGGTACGAACTCGGTTATTGTTACGATTTAATGGATCGGTTTAACGATGCACTCCATTGTTACGAGCAACATCTCGACATTTCTCCATATGATTATGAAGCGTGGTATAACCGCGGCATACTCTTACAACGAATGGGGTTACATTCCAGAGCCATTGAGAGTTACGATTTTTCACTTGCTATTTATGAACAGTTTTTTCCGGCGTACTATCACAAAGGAAATGCACTTGCAGCTATCGGAAGATTGCTTGATGCAATTGAATGTTATCATCAAGCCATTTCATTAGAAAAAAATGATTTCGTTATCTGGCACAATTTAGCCAACGCATACGAAGAACTTGGACAAATGAAAGAAGCCATTCAGTCATTTTCAAAAGCAATTCAGTTGAATCCTGAACATTGCGATTCGTATTTCGGAAGAGGAAGTTGTTACGAAACAATGGAAGAATACAGAAAAGCGCTAAGCGATTACGACAAAGCGCTATCGTTAAAACCAAACGACGCAGAAATTTGGTACGCAAAAGCAGATGTGGAATTTCAGTTAGGTAAATGGCGCGAAGCAATTTCCAGTTTTTCTACAATGCTGCGAAACGACCCAACAAATTGTGAAGGATGGTATGATTATGGCGAAGTGCTATGCAGTTCCGGATTTTATCAAGAAGCGCTTAAAGCGTTCAATCAATGCATTTCTCTTGCTCCTGCTTGGGCAGAATCGTATTATGCAAAAGGGAAAGTCTTAACATTTTTAGGGAAAACATCAGAAGCAATTGAGTCTCTCAAAACGTCATTCCAATTAGACCCAACAAAAAAAGAATTTTTTCTTCAGGATTTTTCACATCTAAAAGTACTTCTTCAACAGTTCTCTTCGAGTTAATTACCTCTTCCCTTTGCCCCACACTTCCCAAAGTGGAGTTACTAAACGATAATCACCGAAACCCGTTTCATCAACAAATGTAAAGCGGCGATTTTGGTCATAGTACGACCAAATCTCGTACGGCTTGATTTCTATGTCAAATGGATGACGTTCAATGTTATCGGGATTTCCAAAAATTATATAGACCATTCCTCTATCGGAACGCCAACCAGAACCTTGAACAGCATATTGTTTGTTTGCATACGTAACACGAGAAAAATATTCTTCCAACAATTCATTTCGCTCTGTTTGCGGCGTCGGGTCTCGACGTTTCCAAAACTGTTCGAATCGTTGTCGCCGTTCGTCATCCGAAATTGCCTTCTCTTGCAACGAATCCATCTCCTCGCTCGTCGAAATATACACCATTTGAGAAATCGCCTCGTCTATAATGGAAATGTTCGCTGGTATTCCCTTCCATCGCGTGCGAATAGCCATTGTACGTTTTGGCAACTCGTACGTTGAATCGGTTTGAATTTTCGATATTAATTCCAATGAATCTTCACCAACAGGTAATTCTAATTTCTTGAAATTAAAAACGATGGTATTTCTACCTTTCGCTAACGTTGTACTCATCGTATCACAAAATAATTCCTCCATTTGACGAGTAAAAATCCGAACCATAAATTTAGCATTTTGAGATTCGTTTTTTGCATACACCTCATAATATAATTTCTGTTCATTTGTTTCTCGCTCCAAAATTTGACTAATGTTTGGCAATGGTTCATTTGTTTCGTCTCGCCCACGCATCAGCATTATATCACTGATCTCAAACGCGGATTCGCCAAACTCCTGCACATGAACCGATTTTTGCATTCGGAATAATTTTCTTGTCTCAACATCTCGCACTTGCACTGATATTATATATTCTTCGGGACGAAATAAAAACGAATGTGTGTGCATTGCAAACGATGTTGTAGAAGTCGTTTGTTCATACGATTGTAAGTACAGTTCTTCTCCCCATTGTTTTTCATAGAGTAACGAATTACGAACATCGAAAAATGAAATCTGTACTTCGTATGACGCAAAAAATCCTTGTTCAGATTTAATAAATTTCAATCCCGAGTACTCGACTTGCACATACACTTTTAATTTCGTTAGCGCAGAAGTATCACTTGCAAAACTAAGTGTCGTAAATGTAAATTTTGGTAGTCCAAGTTCTTCTCCTTGAAGCATCTGTTGTGCTATCAACGGCAAATCTATTATCGAAAACAACAGAATAATTACAATAAATATTTTTTTCATACCAATGTTCATTTTCTAAATTTTATTTTTCAAAATCTCCTGCGACACCTTTCCAAACACATCATAATGTTCCGCTTTCGTAATTGTAACATTATAAAAATTTCCAATTTGTAATTCTCGTTCGGAAGAAACATACACTTCTCCATCAACTTCTGGCGCATCACATTCACTTCTTCCAACATACGTACTTCCTGCGCCGCGTTCAATCAATACTTTCACATTCTTTCCAATCTTTTCAGAATTTTTTTTCAACGAAATTTTTTGCTGCAGTTCCATCAATCGAGAATAACGTTCGTCTTTTTCTTTTTCTGAAATCACATCGCCAAACGGAAATGCTGTCGTATCATCTTCTTGCGAATATTTGAAAACGCCAACTCTATCAAATTCCATTTCTTCTACAAAATTGAGTAAAGTGCGAAAATCATTTTCAGTTTCATTCGGATAGCCAACAATGAATGTCGTTCGCATAGTAATGTTTGGAACAACCGAACGAATATGCGAAATCAATTCCCGCAAGGTACGATTAGTAATTCCGCGCCGCATTGATTTCAAAACTTCATCTGCCGCGTGTTGAATCGGCATATCGAGATACTTGCATATTTTTTTATTCGTCGCAATTTCTTCCAAAATATCGCGCGGAAATTTTGTCGGGTACGCATACAATAATCGAATCCACTCAATTCCGTTCACTCGCGAAAGATTTTGAAGTAGTGATTTCAATTCACGCGAATTTGACATATCCAAACCGTAGTAGGTTGTATCTTGCGCAATAATATTCAATTCTTTCACTCCTTGCGAAACGAGATGTTCCGCTTCATGCAGCAATTCATCCATCGGTTTGGAGATATGTTTTCCGCGCATAATCGGAATAGCGCAAAACGAACAAGGGTTATCACAACCTTCAGAAATTTTTAAGAATGCAGAAAACGTCGGTGTAAGCAAAACTCTCTCACCGAGTAATTCATATTTCAAATCTCCGCCAAGCGCGTGAACAATTTTTCCGATTTCTGAAATCGTTCCGAAAAATCCATCTACTCCTGGAATTTCTTTTTGCAAATCACTTTTATATCGCTCGGATAAACACCCCATCACGAAAACTTTTTCCAACGCGCCCTTCGATTTTTTTTCTACTGCTTCGAGAATCGTGTTCACCGATTCTACTTTCGCGGGACCAATAAATCCACAAGTGTTAATAACAACAACAGAAGCATCGTTGTAACCTTTTGCGATTTGCATTTCATTCGAGCCGATTTGCCGAAGCAATTGTTCGCTATCAACTAAATTCTTCGCACAACCAAGCGAGTGAACGAAAATGGAATTGCTTTTTCCGTTATGTTTTGTTTTGATTTTCAATTTCTTACTTCACTTGAATAGAACACTGATGACGCTGATTAAACAGATGTTCACAGATTATTATCCGTGATAATCAGTCACATCAGTGTAATCCGTGTTCTATTTTAAATTTCAAACGAATGACTAATTACCAATTACAAACTTAAAATACATATACACCATAGGAGCGACAAAAAGCAAACTATCAAATCTATCCAACACCCCTCCGTGTCCGGGAATTATTGTTGATGAATCCTTTATGTTTGCATCACGTTTCAACAGCGATTCAAATAAATCTCCGAGTTGTCCAAAAACTCCTACAAATACCGAAAGCATTATCAATTCATTCAAAGAATAATTGTGGAGAATAGTATTGTAAAGTGCAAACACTGACATTATTGCTCCAAGAAATCCAGCTATCGCTCCTTCCCACGTTTTCTTCGGTGAAACTCGTAGAAACAATTTATGCTTTCCAAATGCTCTGCCTCCAAAATATGCAGCAGAATCGCAAATCCAGATTGAAATAAAAATAGCAATGACAAGTTCTGCATTTTGCATTTCACGCAATGCAAGCAATGTTCCAAAACTTCCTGCGATGTAAATAATTCCGAAAAATGTTGTTGCAAGATTTTGAATCGGGTTTTCTTTGTTGCGAAATAATTCTACAATGAAAATGAAAAACGAAAACGAAAAAATGAAAAATGGAAGTTTCGTGAATAAGAATAATTCCTTAAAGAACATTACCAATAAAATTATTCCGAGAATAACTCCTAAAACTTTTTGCGGATGAGTTCCTTTCGCTTCTGCAAGTTTGTAATATTCTAACATTCCAAGAACAGTAAGCACGACAACGAACAAAAAGAAAACCCAATCTCCTTGATACGTGATGAAGAAAATTGCAGGAATTGCAACAAGCGCAACGAGTGTACGAGAAGTTAAATTACTCAAGCGATTTGTTCCTTTGGTTCAATCGTTCTCAAAAAATAATATGTTGAAACGGCAAATATCATAGCAGAAATAATGCTCGTCGTTAACAATTCGAGCATCGAAAGTTCTTCCGGTTTTCCCGAAACAAGAAAATCATCGCCAAGATTTAAATACACTGCATAACAAGCAAGCGCGTTGTTGAAAAAATGCGCAATAATAGCAACCCAAATACTTCCCGTGTGCGCAACAAGAAAGGAAAAATAAATTCCCAAAATGCAAAGCGGAATAATAAGAAATGGATTCAGATGATAAACTCCAAATAATATTCCCGTAACTATAAAACCGCGTTTCACTCCAAGTCCGCGTTCAAAATTTTGCTGCACAAGTCCGCGGAATAATATTTCCTCACACAATGCCGGAACAATGGCAACAACAAGAATGACGAAAAATAATTCGGGAATTGAATTTGCAGTTACAAGCGATTTATACATTTCGTCCATCATGTTCTTGAACGTATCAATAAGAGATTGCAATTCGCTCGGCAAGGGAATTTTTTCTTGCAACGTTACTACTACTTGCAGCGATTGTCCTAACGAAAACACGCCAACAATTGCAAGTACAATTTGCGATAGTTTTGGTTTCCTGAATCGCAAAAACTTTTTCAAATCGGTCGTTTGATATTGCGTAAATAAAAGTGTCGGTAAAAGCAAAAATAAAAATTGTGAAAGCATTGTAGCAATGCGTACGATATTAGTGTTTTCAGAAAAATCATTGCCGAAAACCAGCATCGCAGATAATCCTCCAATGATTTGATATGTGAAAAACACAACAACAAGCACAATAAATGCAAATGCCGTGTATGACATTCTGAACTTCGGTGAAATTATTGAAGTCGGAATTTCTACAATTGGTTCGAGAGAAATTGTTTCAGTTGTTTCAATCATTTAATCTTGGAAAGTACAATCTATAATTCTCTGCGCAAATCTGTGAAATCTGCGGGAGAATGTTTCCCGCAGATTACGCAGATGAACGCAGAAGAATTCTTGAAATGCTAATAACAAATAACGAATAACAATTAACTATTCACTTTCAACTTAATCATCGCCGCAAGCAACGGAATCATAATCTCATGATGACCTACAAAATAAAATCCTCTTCCAGTTCCCTGCGTTGGACGAAGCATTACATTTTGCGTCGGACGATAATGCAAATTCATATCGAAGACAGCAGTTGTAAATCCTTGCGCTTTGTATCCAAGATTTCGAGCGACCGTTAATGCTTTCAAAAATACTTCGGGAAGAATAACAGCAGAACCGATATTCAAAACTACTCCGCCGTTTTTCAAATCTTTCACTACGTTCGCAAAAATTTTAAAATCGCGAAAACTCATCTCCCCAGTTGCCGCTCCGTCCATCGTCGGTTGCTGATGAATAATATCCGTTCCAATCGCGGCGTGAATTGTAATAGGAATATTTTTTTTCAAACACGCAACGAGAACACTTTGCGAAATGAATTTCGCTTTACGTTTTACAAGTTCATTTGCCAATGCTTCTCCGTAACCACACTCACTTTCTTTAAAATGTTTCTTCAATGTTTTATTGATAAACTCTCCCGTTTCTTTTGACATTCCAAACGTTCCATCGAGAAGATTCACTGCAACGTCTTCGGAAGTATTTCCAAACAACGCAGTTTCGCTATCGTGAATTGCCGCCGCGCTATTCATTGCAATTCCGGTAATGATGTTTCGCTCAATCAAATCAATAATAATCGGCGACAAACCAACTTTGATAACGTGCGCACCGAGCATCAAAATCACCGGCATTTTCTTCTTTCGTGATGAAATAATATCGTCAATCAAAGTTCGCAAATCGTTTGCAACCAAAATATGCGGAAGTGATTCGGTAAATTGTGAAAACGAATTTTCTATTTCATTGTACACCTTTGCAAAATCACTTGGCTGCACTTTGCTTTTCCGATTTGCAATTGAAATCGTTTTGATTTTTGAAAGTGAAATTTGTTTGTATTTGGATTTTTGTTTTTTCATTTTCTCTATAGTTACAAGTTGCAAGTTACGGGTTACGAGTATAAAACTTGAAACTTGTAACTCAAAACTCGTAACTTTTATTTCTTTGCTTTCATTGGATTTTTTATTCCGCCATATTGCTGCAATTCTGCAACAATCGCACCGACAATTATTTTCGAAGACATTTTCACAGGAATTTTATTTTCGTCGTCTGAGAGCCAAATTGTCATATTGCCTGTATTCTTAAATAATCCACCTTTCCGAATAAATGGCTGAATTTTCAAAGCGCGAAATTCTCCAGCACCGACATCTACTTCTTCTGTTCCAAAATACTTTATGTCGAGCGCGTACGTTGAGTCTTTGTAAAAATTTTGCAAGTGAATTTCATCATTCGGTCTCAATGCAGTAAAATCAACCGTGCGGCAATAATAAAAAGCGGAAACAATATCATGAACATAATCTGGAATTTTTATATACTCGATATCATTGCTCACTATTGTTTGGGCGAAATGATTTCGTTGGTCAAATTCTGCAACAAAATCACGGCGATAATTTCCCTCGCGAATATGCTGTTCAAACTTCCACGGAAAAATTCCCTGCACATCCACAAATGTAAAATACGAATCGCGCACTGTATAAATCCAATCGAATCCTTTTGCAGAGCGAACTTTCACGGCAATTTTGTAACACTGTCGTTCATTCAATAATTCAATCGAAGGAATTTCCATTGTTGCAACGCCAGCAGTAATAAATCCGTAATCAATATCGAAGACAAGTTTTTCGCCAAGTGTGAATGCGTTATTTTTTTGAGTACGAAAAACGAATATGGAATCAGATTGAGAAAAAGAATCAATTGGAATAAACAGAAAATAAATGTACAAGAATACAAATCGTAATTCATAATTCGTAATTCGTAATTTATCTACCATTTGAATTTTGCAGTTTCGATTTTATCTTCTCAAACACTTCTTCCACCGAAATCGAGTTCATACACTCACATTCATTTACAGAAATACAATTGTTACAATCAATCGGTTTGTTGTTTGGAGAAAATTCTATTTTATTTTCTGTGTACGGTCCCCAACGTGTTGAACTCAAATGTGGAATTTGTGGAAAGAAACCAACAACGAATGAACCAACAGCAACAGCAAGATGAAGCGGTCCTGTTGAATTTGAAATGAACAATTTACCAAGAGAAAGCAACGCAATAAATTCTTTAAGAGAAAGCGTTTCATCCAACAGAATTGCTTTCTCGCCAATTATTTTGGAAACATTTATCAACAACTCTCTTTCATTTTTTCCACCGCTTACAAGAAGTTTTGTATTTGGAATTTCTCCAATTTGCTTTCCGAGTAATCCAAAATTTTTCCAATGCCAATTTCTCGATGAACCTCCACTTCCCGGATGAAGAATGACAAGCGAATCTGTTTCAAAAATATGTTTTTGCTGCAAAAGTTTTTGAACTTTGTCTTTTGCTACTTCATCAACAACTAATTGGGGAAATATTTTTTCTTTTGAAACAACGCCAAGCGGAGAAAGTAAATTGAGATTGTATTCGAGTTCGTGCTTGTTGCCATTTTTACGATGTTCATACACTTTTTTATTGAACAGAAACGAGTACAAACGATAACCCGTTCCAACACGAATTGGAATTTGAACAAAAAAAAATAGCAACGCCAATCGCCATGAAGGTTTCACAATAACTGCGGCATCAAATTTCTTTTCGCGAAAGAGTCTTACCATTTGAAAAAAAGGAACATGGTCGTAAAAAATCACTTCAATATTCTCTGAATATGAATGGACAATATCCGAAGTGTAACTGCTGATAAGCATAGAAATTTCGACGCTGGGAAATTGCCGTCGAAGCGCTGTTACAAGCGGAAGAGTAAGAATTACGTCGCCGATTCTATCCGTGCGAACAATGAGGATTCTTGAAAGTGTTTTCAATACGTGTTATCAGTTTTCGATATAGGGTTTTGTCAGTAACATTGGCGTTGTTTCTTCTGCTCTTTCAGCCGTTGAAGATTGCATCCATGCGCGATCACTCAACACAGTTCGTTCCGTCCAGTTACTTACCGCCATAAGATAAGCCTGTTCATTGGGCAACATTTCTATCGTTTCCCACGGACAATATTTTGCACAAAGTTTACAACCGATACAAATATCCAAATCTATTTCGACAAGTTTTTTGTGTTGGTCAAATTCTGGACCAGCGACAACAAGTATGCAATCTACTGGACAAAACTCAACGCAAACTTCGCATCCTGTGCAACCAGATTGGTTGACAACAGCAAGTTCTTTGGGTTTCTTTTTTGCTTTAGGAGTTTGCACATTTGTTGTTTTTGTCAATGGAATATTAACTATTTGTTCTTGCATAATGGGTTTCTTTTTGAAAATTGTTTAACGAAATTAAAAATAAAAATGTAATTGTAATTGCAGCGAATGAGTATTTAAATTTTCACCGACATCGAAATCAAACAATTGCGAATCCACGTACGCATCAACAGCATTGAGCAAATATGTTACGCCGAGATACCACGCAAATCTATCGCGCTCGTCGTGGTAAAAATCTCGCGCTCGTCGTGCTTGTGCGTCAAAAGGATTATTGCGATACTCAGTTTGATATTTATGATACAAATCGTTTTCTTGTTTCCACACATAACCGAAGTAACCGACAAAGCCAAGTATCACTGGTGTTTTCCAGTAGGATTCGTTGTAAATTTGTCCAAGTCCCGGAAGCGCAAGCGAAAGTAAAACTGCTTGCGTCGAAGATTTAGATTGACGTTGTTCGTTCACAATATTTTGTTTTGTATAGGAAAGTGAATCTGTTTGTTGAGAAAAAATATTATTGTGGAAAACCACTAAGGCACTAAGAACATAGAGAAACACTAAGAAATTCTTTGTGAGACTTAGTGCCCTCCGTGTCTTAGTGGTAAAAAAAAACATTTTACGGAACAAGAGCAAACGCTTCGATCTCAATCTTCACATCTTTCGGCAAGCGAGAAACTTCCACCGTAGTTCGCGCGGGAGCAACGTCGCGGAAGAACTCGCCGTACACTTCATTCATCGCGGGAAACTCGTTCATATCTTTTAGATACACTGTTGTTTTCACCACGTTAGCGAGCCGCGAATTTCCCGCTTCCAAAATTGCTTGCAAGTTTTCCAATGCACGGCGCGTTTGCACTTTAATATCGCCTTCAACAATTTTTCCCGTAGAAGGGTCAAGCGGAATTTGTCCCGCAGTAATTAAAATGCCGCTGCCAAACACCACTCCTTGACTATACGGACCAATTGGAAGCGGCGCGTTTTCTGTTTGTATGATGCGTTTCATAAA
>Ga0194120_10000554_pt1 | contig 70558 bp, 69 predicted proteins | sample TA2MahCa65mmetaG_FD_148642 | JGI IMG/M metagenome (GOLD analysis project Ga0194120, IMG submission 148642) | Freshwater microbial communities from Lake Tanganyika, Tanzania - TA2015019 Mahale Deep Cast 65m | ecosystem: Environmental > Aquatic > Freshwater > Lake | place: Tanzania: Lake...
TGGATCGCCGGCGCGCGCTCGCCGCCGGGTTCGACGTCCACGTCGCGAAGCCGATCGAGCCCGCGGCGCTCGCGGAGATCGTGGCGGAGCTCGCCGCAAGCGCGCGGCGCGCGCGCCGTCTTGGCGCGCCGCAGGACGCCGATGGGGCTGGGGCCCCACCGTCCGAGGCGCGCCTCTAACGGTCGGGGTGACGACCGGGCGCGTATAATCGCGCCCATGGGCCTCCTCAACGAGCGCGATCAGGCCGCCGTCCGCAAGGAGTTCGAAAAGCTCTCCGGTCCCGTGAAGCTGGTCGTCTTCTCGCAGTCCCTCGAGGCGGCGGAGCTGTGCCGGCAGAACGAGGAGCTCGTGCGCGAGGTCGCGGAGCTCGCGCCCGACACGATCACCGTCGAGGTGCTGAACCTCGCCATCGACCGCGAGCGCGCCGAGGCCTACGGCATCGAGCGCGTGCCCGCGATCGTCGTCGAGGGCGCGCGCGACTACGGCATCCGCTTCCTCGGTATCCCGGCGGGGTACGAGTTCTCGAATCTCATCGACTCGATCATCGCGGCGTCGTCGGGCACCGCGGCGCTCAGCGCGGAGACGCAGCGCGCGCTCGCCGGCCTCACCGAGGCCGTCGACATCAAGGTCTTCTCGACACCCACCTGACCGTACTGTCCCCGGGCCGTGCGCCTGGCACAGCACATGGCGGTCGCGTCGGATCGGGTCAGCGCCACCGCGATCGAGGCGACCGCGTTCCCCGACCTGAGCCGCGCCTATCGCGTGTCCGCGGTCCCGAAGATCGTGATCAACGATCGCGTCGAGTTCGAGGGCGCGCTCCCCGAGCCCGACTTCCTCGGCGCCGTGCTTCGCGCCGCCGGCCCCGCGGCGTGATCCGCGTCGCGGCCGCGGTCGTCCTCGTCGCGGCCGCGCTCGGCGCCGGGCTGGCGTTCGCGGCCGAGCGCCCGAATCCGCCCGCCGTCGGTGAGGCCGCGCCCGACCTGCAGCTCCGCGATCAGAACGGGCGCAGCTTCGTGCTCCGCGACGTCCTGAAGGAGCGCGAGTTCGTCATCCTCGCCTTCTATCCGAAAGCGTTCACGAGCGGCTGAGGGACGGAATTCTCCCGGTTCCGGGAGGACGCGGGCCGGTTCGCGGCGCTGAACGCGGAAGTCGTCGGCATCTCCGCCGACGGCCCGGACCGCAACCTCGCGTGGGCGAGGGAGCTGAAGCTTCCGTTCCGGCTGCTGAGCGACGTCGATCCGGCGGGCCAGGTGGGCAAGCGGTACGGGGTGTGGGACGACCTCTGGCGGGTCCAGCGGCGGACGACGTTCGTCGTCGATCGGCACGGCAAGGTGCGGTGGACGGACGCCGGGCGTGACTGCATCGACACGAGCCGGACGCTCGACGCCGTCGCGCGGCTTGCCCGCGAGAAATAGTTGACCGTCAAGGACGGTCAAGGCGCAAGGGAGACTCTCCCCATGTTCGTCTACGGCACGCTGATGCGCGGACAACCCGCGCACGCGATGCTCGCCGGACACGCCACGTTCGTCGGTGAAGGCACCGTCCCCGGGACGCTGCTGGCGCTCGGGCGGTATCCGGGCGCGGTCGCCGGGCGCCGTCGCGTGCGCGGGGAGCTCTGGCTCCTCGCGAGGCCCGAAGTTCTTCGGACTCTCGACGAGTACGAGGGGTACAATTTCGAGCGGCGCGTGACGGTCGCGATGCTCGCGAGCGGGCGCCGCGTGCGCACGTGGATCTACCGATATCGCGGCCGTCGCGATGGACGCGCGACGGCCATTCCCGACGGTGACTGGAGGACACATCGATGGCGCTGACGCCCGCCGAGCTCGTCAAGGCCGATCAGGAGCACCTGATCCATCCGCTGCACCATCCGATCGATCACTCCGAGCCGATCGTCTACGTGCGCGGCCGCGGGGCGACGGTCACGGATGCGACGGGCAAGGACTATCTGGACGGGCTCGCGGGACTGTGGAACGTCAACGTGGGGCACGGACGCGCGGAGCTCGCGGAAGCCGCGGCGGCGCAGATCAAGGAGCTCGCGTACTTCTCCGCGTACACGGGCTCTTCGAACGTGCCCGCGATCACGCTCGCCAGCCGGCTCGTCGACCTCGCGTCGAACGTCTTCGCCGCGGTGTTCTTCACCTCCGGCGGCGCCGAGTCGAACGAGTCGGCGTTCAAGACCGCGCGGTTCTACTGGAAGGCGCAGGGCAAGCCCGACAAGACGAAGGTCATCGCGCGCGCCAACGCCTATCACGGCGTGACGCTGCAGGCGATGAGCGCGACGGGCATGGGCGCCTACTGGAAGATGTTCGAGCCGCGCGTGCCCGGCTTCGTCCACATTCCCACGTGCTACCCGTACCGCCAGGTCGACCAGAAGCCGGGGGAGAGCGCGGGCCAGACGGCCGCGCGCCTGCTCGAGGAAGCGATCCTGCGCGAGGGCGCGGACACCGTCGCCGCGTTCATCGCCGAACCGATCCACGGCGGCGGCGGCGTGCTCTATCCCGACGAGGACTACTTCCGGCTCGTGAGAAAGGTGTGCGACACGCACCAGGTCCTGTTCATCGCCGACGAGGTCATCACCGGCTTCTGCCGCACCGGACGGTGGTTCGCGATGTCCCACTGGAACGTGAAGCCGGACATCATGTCGTTCGCGAAGGGCGTGACCTCCGGCTATCTCCCGCTCGGCGGCATCATGGTCTCGAAGGCGATCAAGGACACGATGGACACGGTCAAGCCCGAAGATCGCTGGATGCACGCGTACACGTACTCCGGGCATCCGACGTGCTGCGCGGTCGCGCTGCGCAACCTCGACATCATGGAGAAGGAGCGGCTCTGGGAGAACGCCGCGAAGATGGGCGACCGTCTCCACGCCGGCCTCAAGCGCGCCTTCGGCAATCATCCGAACGTGGGCGACATCCGTGGCGGCAAGGGGCTGCTGGCCGCCGTCGAGTTCGTCGAGGACAAGGCGACCAAGGCGAACTTCGGCGCCGACAAGAAGCTCGCGAACCGGCTGATGGCCGAGATGGCCAAGCGCGGCGTGATGACGCGCGTGCGCGCTGCCGCCGGCGCGCATCCGAACGTCGGCGACAGCTTGTTCTTCTCTCCGCCCCTCGTGGTGACCGAGGCCGAAGTGGATCGACTCGTGTCGGTCGCTCGTGAGTCGGCGAAAGCCGTCCTCGGCCAGTGAGATCGGGGACATGGGGGGGGAGCCCGGCTCCCCTCCCAAACCCTCCCCAGAGCCGAATCGAACCGCCAGCCGCTGATCGCCTACGCCGATGAAGCTCATCACGGCGCATCGCATCCTCATCGCCGCGGGCATCGCGTTCTTCCTGTTCTACGCGCTGCTCCAGGCGCGCATCTACGTCGTCCGCGACGGGGGCCTCGGCGCCATGCTCCAGGCCGGCGGTGCCGTCGCGGTCGCGGTCGGCCTGACGATCTACTACCGCTCGCTCCGGCACTGGGGCCGTCGCTGAATCCCCGCGCGCCGGCCGGCGTCGTCCGCGACCTCACCGTCGCGCGCATGGAGATCAGGAAGCCCTAGACTTCCGAGTCGTGAGCCCGCCGGCGGTCCTCATCTACGACGCGGAGTGCCCGATGTGCCGGGCGAGCGCGCTGTGGCTCATGCGCCTCGCGCTCTCCGGTCGCCGTCTCGAGATCCTTCCGTGCCGTTCGCGGCTCCGCGCCGAGCGCCATCCGCAGATCAGCGAGCAGGCCTGTCTCACCGCGATGCAGCTCGTGCTCCCCGATGGCCGCGTCCTGGCCGGCGCCGACGCGGTGCCGGAGCTGTTGCGCCGGATCCGCGGCCTCGGCTGGCTGGCGGTGGTCTTCGCGCTTCCGGGCATGCGGCCGCTCGCGCGCCGCGTCTACGGCTGGATCGCGCGGAATCGCATGCGGATCTCGTGCGCGATCTCGTCTCCGCGCTGATCTCGGCTTCGGATTCCCGTGTCAGCGTTTTCCCGGCGCGAAGAACGGCGCGGTCGCCGCCGCGTGATCGGTGATGTCGATGACCGCCACCACGCCGGGCAGATGCTTCCGGAGGATCGGCTCGATCCCTTGCCGGAGCGTGACCTCGGCCAGGCGGCAGCCCTGGCACCCGCCTTCGAGACGCAGCTCGACGCGGCCATCCGCACCACGCACGAGGGTCACGTGACCGCCGTGAGCCGACACGGCGGGATTGATCTCCGCGTCGATCACGCGCTGGACATCCGAGGCAAAATCGTCGGCGTCACCGTCCGTTCGACGGCGGCGATGACCGCGGCGCGGATGCCGGTGTTCTCGGGAGAGGCGATCGTGTCGGGCGGGATCGTCCGCGCGGCCGCAGGCACGCTCTCCAGCGCACGCGAAAGATCGGCAATGAGATCGATGGGACTCTCGAGGCCGATCGAGAGGCGGAGGAGATCCGCCGGGATCGGCGAAGAGGCGCCTTCCGTCGTGCGGCGATGCTCGATGAGGCTCTCGACGCCGCCGAGCGAGGTGCCCCGCGTGAAGACCCGGACACCTGCCAGCACTGCGAGTGCGGCCGCGCGCATCCCGCTCTCGCAACCGACCCTGTCCGAGCACATCCACGAGCTGGAGCGCGAGATGGGCGCGAAGCTCTTCGACCGCGCCGGCCGGCGCGTGACCCTCACCGACGCCGGCCGTGCCTTCGCGCCGCACGCGGCGCACATCGTCGCCTCCGTCGGCGATGCCCGGCAGGCGGTGTCCGAGCTCGACGGTCTCGCGCACGGCACGCTCCTCGTCGGAGCCAGTACCACGCCCGGCATCTACGTGCTGCCTCGTGTGGTCGCCGCCTTCCAGCGGCGGCATCCCGGCGTGACGCTCACGCTGACGATCGCCAACTCGCGCGTCATCGAGGAGCGCGTGCGCGCCGACGAGCTCGACATCGGCTGCGGCGCGGGCTCGTACGGCCGCCTCCTGCAGCGTAGCTTCGACGTCGTCGACGCGGTCGAGATCTTCGAGCCGTACGTCGCGGCGTACGGGCTGCCGTCGCTGTACCGGCGCGTCTTCGTGGCCGACGCGCTGACGTTCGAGTTCGACTACTACGACGTCGTCATCCTCGGCGACGTGCTCGAGCACCTGACCGAGGACGACGGCGTCCGGCTGATCGAGCGGATCTACGACCGGTGCGACGAGCTCGTCGTCGCCATCCCGTTCCTCTCCGAGCAGGCGGTGGAACACGGCAACCCGCACGAGGCCCACCGGCAGCCCGCGATCACGCACGAGCGGTTCGTGACGCGCTACGAGGGCGTCATTCCGTACAGCCTGCGCTACGACTATGGCGTGTACGTCAAGGACGCGCTCTCGAACCGCGGCATCGTGCCGATCAACGACGCGTTCTATCTGGAGGAGGCGACCCGGCTCCTCCGTGGAGAGCGCAACGTCACGCTCGTCACCGCCGCGCTGACCGATGCGCAGGCCGACACCCTGGAGAGCGTCGTGCGCGCGCCGGCCAACCTCATCGTGTTCGCGCCGCCCGCGATCGGCGAGCGCATCCAGGCGGCGCGATCCGGGCGCGCGACGCAGATCGTGAGCTGGGACGAGGGACAGGCCGCCCGGGACTTCCCGTTCGCGGACCGCCTCACGCCGGCGCAGGATCCGTTCGCGCTGTCCACGATGTTCAGGCTCCACGACGCCGCGTGCCTCGACAGGTTCACATCGACGCACCTCTTCTGGGTCGATGCCGGGGCGCCACGGCCCGAGGACGTCGTCGCGTGGAGCGAGAAGGCGCCCGACGTGTTCGTGTGCGGTCCGTCGTTCTTCGGCGGTCCGAAGAGTGTGCTGCGGCGGGCCAGCGAGCTCTACTCCGGTCTGCTCCGCGCGGCGCTCGAGCGGGGATGGGACGGCGCGGCCATGACGCTGCTGGCCCGGACGTACCCGAGTCTGGTCCACACCGTCGTGGCATAGTAGGGCGTCACGTCAGGAGGCGCGGATGGATCTCAACTACTCCCCGGAAGAGACGGCGTTCCGCGACGAGGTGCGCGGATGGATCCGCGCGAACCTTCCCGACGCGCTCCGCGACAAGGTCCTCAACTACCGCGAGCTGAGCAAGGACGACCTGCTCTCCTGGCACCGGACGCTCGCGAAGAAGGGCTGGGTCGCGCCGTTCTGGCCGAAGGAGTGGGGCGGCACCGACTGGACGGTCGTGCAGCGCTACATCTTCGAGGAAGAATGCGAGGCGGCCGGCTGCCCGCCCGTGGTCGCGTTCGGCGTGCGCATGTGCGCGCCCGTCCTGCTGCGCTTCGGCACCGACGCGCAGAAGCAGCGGTTCCTCCCGCGCATCTACAACGGTGACGACTTCTGGGTCCAGGGCTACTCCGAGCCGGGCTCGGGCTCCGATCTCGCGTCGCTCAAGACGCGCGCCGTCCGTGAGGGCGACCACTACGTGGTCACCGGCCAGAAGATCTGGACGACGCTCGGCCACTACGGCGACTGGATCTTCTGTCTCGTCCGCACCAACGCCAACACCGAGAAGCGGCAGGACGGCATCTCGTTCCTGCTGATCGACATGAAGACGCCCGGCATCACCGTGCGCCCGATCGTCCTCATGGACCAGGGCCACGAGGTGAACGAGGTGTTCTTCGACGAGGTGAAGGTTCCCGCCGAGCACCTCGTGCACGAGCAGGACAAGGGCTGGACGGTCGCGAAGTACCTGCTCGGCTACGAGCGCATGGGCACGGGGCGGATCGCCTTCTCCAAGCGCGAGCTCGCGCGCGTGAAGGACATGGCGGGCAAGGCGATGAAGAACGGCCGCCCGCTGCTCGACGATCCACGCTTCCGCGACCGGCTGAGCCGCGTGGAAGTCGAGCTGATGGCGCTCGAGATCACCAACATGCGCTTCCTCGATCAGCTGCGCGGCGGCCGCGCGCCCGGCGCGGAAGTCTCGCTCCTCAAGATCAAGGGCACGGAGATCCAGCAGGCGATCACCGAGCTCGCGATGCAGGCGGCCGGCCCGCTCGCCCAGGCGTTCCGTCCCGTGAACGGCGACGAGGGCTTCGACCGGCTCACCGCGTCGCTCTTCCCCCGCTACTGCAACCTGCGCAAGGCCACGATCTACGCCGGGTCGAACGAGATCCAGCGCAACATCATCGCCAAAGCCACGCTGGGGCTCTAGCCATGGACTTCGAATACAGCGACGAGCAACGCCTCCTGTCCGAGACGCTGCGCAAGTTCCTCAACACCGGCTACTCGTTCGACGCGCGCGACAAGATCATGAAGACGGCCGCCGGCTACAGCGACGACGTCTGGGCCGCGCTCGCCGAGATGGGGATCCTCGGCGTGCCGTTCGCCGCCGAGCACGGCGGCTTCGGCGGCACCACGGTCGACATGATGGTCGTGATGGAAGCGCTCGGGGAGGCCCTCGTCGTCGAGCCGTACCTCGCGACGGTCGGCCTCGGCGGGCAGCTCGTCGCGCGCGGCGGCAGCGAGGCGCAGCACACGCGCATCCTGCCGGCGCTCATCGCCGGCAAGCTCAAGATGGCGTTCGCGCAGACGGAGCGGGGATCGCGCTACGACCTGCGGCAGGTCTCGCTCCGCGCGAAGAAGGCCGGCGACGGCTGGGCGCTCGACGGCGAGAAGTGCACGGTCCTGCACGGCGGCGCCGCGGATCTGCTCGTCGTCTCCGCACGGACGTCCGGCGGCGACAGCGACGAGCGGGGGATCAGCCTCGTCCTGGTCGAGCGCACTGCCCCCGGCGTGAAGGTCTCGGAGTACCGCACGCTCGACAACCAGCGCGTCGCGGACATCACGTTCACCAACGTCCAGGTCGGCCGCGACGCGCTGATCGGCGCCGAGGGCGCCGGGCACGCGCTGATCGAGGAGGTCGTCGACTACGCGACGGCGCTCGTCTCCGCCGAGGCCGTCGGCGCCATCAAGTACGCGCACGACGCCACGCTCGACTACCTGAAGACCCGCCGCCAGTTCGGCGTGCCGATCGGCACCTTCCAGGCGCTCCAGCACCGCATGGTCGACATCCTCATCAGCTACGAGCAGGCGAAGTCGATCGCGTGCCTGGCGTGCGTGAAAGTGGACACCGCCGCGGCGGCGGAGCGCCGGCGGGTCGTGTCGGCCGCGAAGATCAAGATCGCCGATGCCTGCCGGCACGTGAGCCAGGAGGCCGTCCAGCTCCACGGCGGCATGGGCATGACCGAGGAGCTGAAGATCAGCCACACGTTCCGGCGGCTGACGACGATCGCCCAGCTGTTCGGCGACGCCGACCACCACCTGGAGCGCTTCGCGCAGAGCTAACGGGGCGACGCGGGCGAGGCCTGCCCGCCCGTCGCCTCGCGCAGCGTCTCGATCACGGCGGCGTAGGACGAGTCGCGGAGACACGGACGAACTCCGTCCGTTCTTCCGGCGTGCGAGCCGCCCAGTAGCGCCCCAGCGCGCGCTCCGCCATCGCCGGGACATCGAGCACCGCTTCGACGGCGTGGCGCATGGCGGCCCGCCGGTCCTGACGGCGGCTGCGGAGCAGGTCGAGGACCTGGCGCACGTGGGCTTTGAGCTCGTCGGTCGGATTCCGGGCTTCAGCGCGCCCGGCTGGTACGAGGAGGAGGACGGTAAGGGCGAGTCCCGCGACCACCGAGATCCGGCTCATCCGCACCCCCCCGAGGCCGGCAGGGCCGGCGCCCTCAGTGCTGCAGTCAGGGAGCCAGCGGACGGGGAGTCAGGAGCGGCGGGTCTTCCGCGCGCCGCGACGGCGCCGGACCGTGACGCTGGAGCCGCGGACCCGCTTCGAGCACGTCGGGCAGAAATAGCGCAGCTCCACCTCGTGGCCGCAATCCCCGCTGACGACGCTCGTCTCGCGGTGGACGTGGCGCGCGCCCCACGAGGCGAGCGCGCCGATCACGAAGCCGAGCTCCCGGCCCTTCTCGGTGAGGACGTACTCCGCGCGCGGGGGGTGCTCGGAGTAGAAGCGCCGGGTCACCACGCCGTGCTCTTCCATCACCTTGAGCCGTTCGGACAGGAGCGTGGGCGCGATGCCGGGGAGGGACGCGTGGAAATCCTGGAAGCGCCGGGGCCCGCCGAGCAGGTCGCGGATGAGCAGCAGCGTCCAGCGCTCCCCCACGAGCTCGAGCGACTTGGCGACCGGGCACGCCTGACCGTAGTGCTTCGGCATGCGTCGAGGATAGCGTCGGCGGGGCGGGTTGACAAGAAGATGTAGTCACTATATTTTCTGTAGCCATGAGGCTCCATGATGGACGTCATCGGCGCCGTGGTCCTGAGCGTTCTCGCCGTCGCGAGCACGGCCGCGCTCGTCCTCGCGAGCCCGCTCGCGCGTCGCCCGGCCGCGCGCTTGCTGGCGATCGCGGCCGCGTGGCTCGCCGCCGTCACCGTCATCGCGGCGACGGGCGTCTTCGTGCGCGTGGGGCCGGCCGCCGTTCCTAGAGCGCGAGCCCCAGGCCGAAGAAGCCGTAGAACGGCCCGACGATGCGGAGATACGTGGAGCCCGCGGCAATCACCGACGGGTCGGAGGTGAAGAGGCCGACCCAGAGCCACGGCACGATCGCGCCGGCGAGATCGACCGTCGCCCTCGCCGTGCGCGCGGGGGCGTGGCGAAAGGGACGCTGATGACCATGCTCGACGCGATTCGCATGATGCAGAGTGGGGAAATGCCGCCGCCGCCCGTGGCGAGCCTCACCGGCTTCACGCTCCGCGAGGCGGAGCCGGGACGCGCGGTGATCGACTTCGAGGCCGACACGCGTCACGCGAACCCGATGGGCACGGTGCACGGGGGCATCCTCGGTGACATCGCGGACGCCGCGATGGGCATCGCCTACGCCGCGACGCTCGGCGAAGGCGAAAGCTTCACCACGCTCGAGCTGAAGATCAACTTCCTCAAGCCGGTGTGGGCGGGGAAGCTCGTCGCGACGGGTCGCGTGGTGAAGGGCGGACGCACGGTGGGGCTCGGGGAGTGCGACGTGACGGATGCCGAGGATCAGCTCGTCGCGCGCGTGTCCAGCACCTGCATGACGCTGCGCGGAGCCCAGGCCGCCGGGCGCTAACGCGCGCCGCTTCCCCCGGCCCCCCCGCGCGCGGCGATGTAGGCGCGCCACCCGCCGTACCGGGTGATCTCGCGCTGCCCTTCGCACAGCGCCGGCTCACCGAGGACGCCCAGCGTCTCGGTGCCGTCGTCGAGCGTGACCTTGCCGATGCAGAGTCCGGGCGGCTCCTTGAGCAGGATGTCCGCCAGCCCCGCCGGCGGCACGTCCCAGACCTCGACCGCGATGGCCGCGCCGCCGGCTGCGAAGCGCTGCATGGCGGGATGGCGATCGCCGATCGACCAGAGCCGATAGGCGGGCACCGTGCGCGCTTCGCGCACGAAGCGGGCGCCGGCGGCGAGCAGATTCCCGTTCAGCTCGAGCCCGCGCATGAGCGTGCCGTTAACGGCGAGCAGCAAAGCAGGCGGCCTCGTGATCGTCGGTGATGTGGGCGAGGACCGGCATCTCGCGCTCGCAACGCTCGAAGCCGTCCGGGCAGCGGCCGAAGAACCGGCACGTCGTCGGCGACGGATCGACCGGGCTCCTGGGTTCACCGCTGAGCCGGACGCGCTCACGGTGTCGCGCCGAGCCGAGCACCGGGATGGCGGGCACGAGCGCGCGCGTGTACGGGTGCGCCGCCGCATCGAAGATCGCCGCGGCAGGGCCGCTCTCGACGATCCTGCCCAGGTACATCACGAGGACCCGCTCCGTCACCATGCGCACCACGTTGAGGTCGTGCGAGACGAACAGGTACGCCATGCCGAGCCGCTCGCGCAAGTCCGCGAGCAGGTGAAGGATCACGGCCTGCACCGACACGTCGAGCGCGGATGTCGGCTCGTCGAGGATGAGCAACGACGGGCGCAGCGCGATCGCGCGCCCGATGCCCACGCGTTGCTGCTGGCCTCCGGAGAGCTGATGTGGATAGCGGCCCAGCAGCGCACGCGGGAGCCCGACGAGCTCGGCGACCTCTGCCACGCGCGTCCGCAACGACTGCCCTGTCGGCGCGGTGCCGAGCCGGCGCAGGGGATCCGCGATCGTGTCGAAGGCCGTGAAGCGCGGGTTGAGACTGTCCGCGGGGTCCTGAAACACCATTTGGATCCGTGCGCGAGCCGGCACGCGCGCGAACCGCTCCGCGGGGATCGTGCCCACGTCCGCGCCGTCGAAATAGATGCGGCCGTCCGTCGGGTCGAGCACGCGCGCGATGAGCTTGACCAGCGTGGACTTGCCGCAGCCCGACTCGCCGACGAGGCCCACCGACTCGCCGCGCGCGATCGCGAACGTCACGTCGTCGACCGCGTGCACGCGCGCCGTGGTTCCGCGCAGCGGGAAGTATTTCGTCAGCGCGCGGACGTCGAGCAGCGGCGCGCGGGTGTCGGCGTTCATGTCAGTGCGGGGAAGCGGCACGCGACCACATGGCCGTCGTCGACCGCGATGCGCGGCAGTGGTGCCTCGTCGCAGGCATCCGTTCCGCGGTCGCAGCGACTTCGGTAGCGGCAGACCGGGAGGGCGCCACGGAGATCCGGAACCGCGCCGGTGATCGGCGTCAACTCCGTCAGCTTGGCGCCCGGGCGAGGAGTCGACGCGATGAGGCGCGCGGTGTACGGGTGACGCGGGTGAGTGAACAGCCGGTGCGCCGGAGCGGTCTCCACCACGTGGCCGGCGTGCATCACCACGATGCGGTCGCAGCGCTCCGCCGCGAGCCCCAGGTCGTGCGTGATCACGATCGTCGCGGTGCGCGTCGTCCGCCGCAGCTCGTCGAGCAGATCCAGGATCCCGGCTTGCGTCGTCACGTCGAGGCCCGTCGTCGGCTCGTCGGCGACGATCAGCGCCGGCGCGCACGCGATGGCCAGCGCGATCATCACGCGCTGGCACATCCCGCCCGAGAGCTCGAACGGGTACGCGTCGAAGCGGCGCGCCGCGTCGGGGATCTGCACGCGCGCGAGCAGCTCCATGGCGCGCGGACGCACCTGCACCCGGGGGAGATTCGCGTGGCGGAGCAGCACGTCGCAGATCTGGCGGCCCACCGTGCGGATGGGGTTCAGCGCGGCGCGGGGATTCTGGAAGATCATCGACAGCTCGCGGCCGCGATACTCCCGCCGCTGACTCTCCGACGCCGCGACGAGATCGAGCCCGCCGAAGACCGCGCGCCCGCTCGTGACCCGCGCGGCGGGATGCAGGATCCCCATGATCGCAAGCGCGGTGACCGATTTGCCCGAACCGCTCTCGCCGACGATCCCCACGGTCTCGCCCTTGGCGACCGTGAAGCTCACGCGCTCGAGTTCTTCGGATCGCTGTCGAAGCGCGCGGCGTCGATGAGCTTGTCCATCTCGGGGTTCTGGTACGACGACGTGTTGAAGACGGCGTTCTGGCTGTGGAAGTTCCAGAAGAAGAAGTACTCGGGATAGTTGAGCCAGCCGCCGAAGGCGTTGAGGAAGAGCGGCATCTCCTTCTTCAGGAGCATGTTGCGCCAGTTCGAGCCGGGGATCTTGTTGATGGTGGTCCTGATCCCGATCTGCGCGAGCGACTCCTGGAGCAGCACGGCCATCGGCTCGCTCGTCGTCGCAAAACCCTGATCGAAAGACAGCGTTGTTTCGAAACCGTTCGGAACGCCGGCCTCGGCCATCAGCGATTTTGATTTTGCGACGTCGGTCTTGAACGGCGCGGGGAAGAGCTCGTGGCCCGCCGTGAGTTTCGCGATCGGGTTGCCGTTCAGCAGGACGCCGCGTCCGAACAGCGCCGAGGTGAACATCTTCTCGAACGGCACCACGTGGGCGACGGCCTGGCGAACCTTCACGTGGTTGAACGGCGGATTCTTCACGTTCATCCCGACGTACGCGAACGCGTTCTCGACGGGATGCGAGACGACCTGCAGCTTGCCCGCCTTCGCGATCTCCGAGAAGTCCTTCGGCGGCAGGTCGAACGAGATGTCGGCGTCGCCGCGCTCCAGGAGCGCGCGGCGGTTGCCGGCCGACGGCACCTCGCGCACGATCACGCGCCTGATCTTCGGCAGCGGCCCCGACTTCCAGTCGTCGAAGCGGACGTAGATCGTCTCCTGGCCCGGCTTCCACGACTCGAGCTTGTAGGCGCCGCCGCCCGCGTCGTTGTTCTTCAGCCACTCCATGGCCCACGGATCGGCCTGCGTCGCGTGCTTCTTCGCGAGCGTGGAGTTGATGACGACCGGCACGGGGACCGCCATGTCCGGCATCGTCAGCTTGTCCTTGCGGAGGAGCTTCACGCGGAAGGTGTGATCGTCGACCGCCTCGAACTGCTCGGGCTTCTCGAGCGAGCCGGCCTTCATCTGGAACGTGGGGAAGCCGCCGACCGTGACCGCGCGGTCGTACGACCACTTCACGTCCTTGGCGGTGACCGGCGTGCCGTCGTGGAACTTCGCGTCCTTCCGCAGCTTGAACGTGACCGACGTGCCGTCCGGCGCGAGCGTCCAGCTCTCGGCCAGCTCGGGCTTGAGCACGTTGTAGTCGTACATCTTCGAGCCGTCGGGAGGGTCTTCACGCCGTAGGTCATCAGGCGGTCGTACAGGTTCCACGAGGCCTGATAGGCGGGGCGATTCGCGCCGACGCCGTGGATGTCCATGCTGTTCGGTCCGGACTCGGTCACGACGATCAGCGTCTCGGCGCGGCCCTGAGCGCCGGCGGTGCCGAAGGTGGCGGCGATCGCGAGCAGCGAGAGCGCCACGATTCTCAGCGTGGTTGTCATGAGGAACCTCCGCGTTCGCCCTGGGCAAAGCGTGTGCCGAACGAGGGGTACGCCAAATCACGCGGTTGCACGGAGCGCGAGGCCGTGACTGCTTAACACGCGAGCAGCCGGAGCCGTGGTGCCTCCAGTTTGCGCGAGGGGCGACGGTCTCCGAGCGCCGGGGTCCCGCATGGTGACGCACCGTGATCCTCAGCGTTGGCGCGCCTTTCACGCCCGGGACCTGACGGGCTGCACGCCCGGGGAACCGCGGCATACCGCTTGCTCAGGGAAGGGATGACGCCAACGACGACGCCGTCGCGGGCGTCATCGCTGGCAGGGGCGCCGGCAAGCCGAGGCGCCCCGTGTTGTTTCGGCGCCTCCCAACCCCAAGACGCGAAGGGAGACGCCCGCGATGGATGAGAAGCGCATCGAGCGAGCCATCGAGCTCGCGGTGTTCGGCGGCGAGATCGGACGGCGGCGGTTCATCGCCCGCGTCGGCGCGTCCACCGCGGCCGCCGCGCTGGCGTCCGTGTTCCCGATGGGCGCGGCGAAAGCGCTCGCGCAGCAGAAGGTCGGTCCGATCGAGAAGAAGGACCTCAAGGTCGGCTTCATCCCGATCACCTGCGCGACGCCGATCATCATGGCGGAGCCGATGGGCTTCTACGAGAAGCACGGGCTCAACGTGCAGGTCTTCAAGGCGTCGAGCTGGGCGATGATCCGCGACCTCTCGATCAACGGCGAGACCGACGCCACCCACATGCTCTCGCCGATGCCGCTCGCCATCTCGATGGGCGTGGGCTCGCAGTCGGTGCCGTACGTCATGCCGGCCGTCGAGAACATCAACGGGCAGGCGATCACGCTCGCGAACAAGCACAAGGGCGTGAAGAGCGCGGCCGACATGAAGGGCTTCAAGTTCGCCGTGCCGTTCGACTACTCGATGCACAACTTCCTGCTCCGCTACGTGCTCGCGGAGGCCGGCGTCGACCCGGACAAGGACGTGCAGATCCGCGCCGTCCCGCCGCCCGAGATGGTGGCGAACCTGCGCGCCGGCAACCTCGACGGCTACCTCGGCCCCGACCCGTTCAACCAGCGCGCGGTGTTCGAGGAAGTCGGCTTCATCTGGATGCTCTCGAAGGACATCTGGCCCGGGCACCCGTGCTGCGCGTTCGCGGCGAAGAAGGAGTTCGCCGAGAAGGCGCCGAACACCTTCAAGGCGCTGCTCAACGCGATCGTCGACGCGACCGAGCACGCGCACGACAAGGCCAACCGCAAGCGGATCGCGGCCGCCATCGCGCCGCGCAACTTCCTGAACCAGCCCGTCGAGGTGCTCGAGCAGGTGCTCACCGGCGTCTTTCCCGACGGGCTGGGCAACACGAAGACCGTGCCCGACCGGATCGACTTCGATCCGTTCCCGTATCACTCGATGGCGATCTGGATCCTCACGCAGATGCGTCGCTGGGGCTACGTGAAGCAGGATGTCGACTACAAGAAGATCGCGAGCGAGGTCTTCCTCGCGACGGCGTGCCGCGATGCGCTCAAGGGGCTCGGCAAGAAGGCCCCGGAGACGACGTCGGTGAAGCACACGTTCGTTCACGGCAAGACCAAGCTCTTCGATCCCGACAAGGCGACCGAGTATCTGAACTCCTTCGCGATCAAGCGAGCGTAGCCATGGGCGAGGACCGCGCGCGCGTGATCTGCTACTCGCTGCTGCTGGCGCTCGTGTTCCTCGGCATCTGGCAGGCGTCGGTCGCCGGCAACAAGCCCGGGAAGGGGCTGCCGGGCCCCGTCGCCGTCGCGCAGACGGCGGCCGAGATGCTCGCGAACCCGTTCTACAACAACGGGCCGAACGACAAGGGCATCGGGCTTCAGTTCCTCTCGAGCCTGGGCCGGCTCGCGATCGGATACATCGCGGCGTCCGTGGTCGCGGTCTTCCTCGGCGTGTTCCTCGGCCTCTCGCCCACGCTCTACCGCGCGGTGAACCCCTACGTCCAGATCCTGAAGCCGATCTCGCCGCTCGCCTGGATGCCGCTCTTCCTCTACACGATCCAGGACTCGGGCTCGGCGGCGGTGCTCGTCATCTTCATGTCGTCGCTCTGGCCCACGCTCGCGAACACCGCGTTCGGCGTGGCGTCGATCCGCAAGGACTACCTGAACGTCGCCGCCATCCTGCAGCTCTCGTGGTGGCGCCGGCTCGTCACGGTGATCCTGCCGGGCGCCGCGCCCGCGGTGGTCGCGGGGCTGCGCATCTCGATCGGCAGCGCGTGGGTCGCGATCGTCGCGGCCGAGATGCTGATCGGCGGCACGGGCGTCGGCTACTTCGTGTGGAACGAGTGGAACAACCTGCAGCTCACGAGCGTGATCTTCGCGATCCTCGCGATCCGCCTGATCGGCGTGCTCCTCGACGCCGGGCTCGGCCGGCTCTCGCGAAAGCTGGCGTACGCCGACTAACGACGACGAGGGGAACAATGGCGTTTCTCGAGATCGATCACGTCAGCAAGACGTTCCCGGCGCCCGACGGCCGCGGTCACGTGACGGTGTTCCGCGACGTGGCGTTCGGCCTGGCCGAGGGCGAGTTCCTCACCATGGTCGGCCACTCCGGCTGCGGCAAGTCGACGCTGCTCAACATCATCGCGGGGCTCGAGCAGCCGAGCGCGGGCGGGGTGGTGCTCGAAGGGCGCGAGATCGTCGGGCCCGGCATCGACCGGATGGTGGTGTTCCAGAACTTCGCGCTGATGCCGTGGCTCAGCGTGTTCGAGAACGTGCGCGTGGCGGTGCGCGCCGCGCGTCCGACGTGGTCGACGGCGCAGATCGCGGCGTGGGTGCAGCGCTACGTCGACATGGTCGGTCTCACCGGCGCGGAGAAGAAGCGGCCGGCCGCGCTCTCGGGCGGCATGCGCCAGCGCGTGGGCCTCGCGCGCGCGTTCTCGACCGAGCCGAAGGTGCCGCTGCTCGACGAGCCCTTCGCCCAGATCGACGCGCTCACCCGCGGCGTCATCCAGGACGAGCTTGTCCGCATGTGGACGGCGAGCCGCAACACCGTCTTCATGGTCACGCACGACGTCGACGAGGCGATCCTGCTGTCGGACCGGATCGCGTTGATGACGGCGGGCCCCGATGTGCGCCTGGCCGAGATCATCGAGGTGAAGATCCCGCGCCCGCGCACGCGTGCGGAGCTGATCGACGATCCGGAATATCTCCGGCTGCGCACCCACATCCTGCACTTCCTGATGGAAGTCGGCCGCCGCAGTCCTGTGCAGGACGAGCTCGCGGCCACGACGGGACGCACCGCAACGTTGAAGCGCTGACAGGAGGAGGACTCATGGACAGAGCGATGGCGCTCCAGACCATTCGCAACGCCCGGCAGTCACGCGGCGTGAGCTACGACGACCTCGCGAAGGCGATCGGCACGAAGGACGCGACCTATCTCGCGGCGGCGCTCCACGGCCAGCACCGGCTGCGCGAGGACGAGGCGAAGAAGCTCGCCGAGACGGTGGGCGTGGACGTCCAGACCGCGATGGTGACGACGGCGATGCCGCTGCGCACCGAGTTCCCGCTGACGACGGACCCGTTCAAGTACCGGCTCCTGGAGCTGGTCGGCGTCTACGGCGACGCGCTCCGCGACCGGTGCCAGGAGCTCTTCGGCGACGGCATCCTCTCGGCGATCGACTGCGTGGTGAAGCTCGAGAAGAAGGGCGAGCGCGGCCTGCTGACGATCGACGCGAAGTTCCTCCACGACAAGGAGTTCTAAGCGCGACCCCCTTCCGATGGCTGGCACGGGCCTGACTGCCCGTGCTCGGCCCGCCTTGCCCTCGTGACTACTTCTGGTCATACTGTGGCCATGAAGCAGGTCAAGATCGCCGAGCTCAAGGCGCGTCTGAGCGAGTACCTCCGCGCCGTCCGAGCGGGTGAAACGATCACAGTCCTCGACCGCGAGACACCAATCGCGCACATTGTCCCGGCGCGCGAGCGTCCGGCGATCACCATCCGGAAGCCGGCACCCGGTACGCCGCCCCTCCACAAGATCAAGATCCCGAAAGGCCCGAAGCTAAACTTCGACATCGTCGAACTCCTGTTGGAGGACCGCCGGAAAGGCCGGTGACCGCGTACGTCGATGCCTCCGTACTTCTCCGCGTCGCTCTGGATCAGCCCGGTGCGCTTGCGGAGTGGCCTCGCATCCGGCGGGGCGTAGCGTGCAGTCTCGTCAGGACCGAAAGCCTGCGGACCCTCGACCGCTTTCGATTACAGCAGGCGCTCTCCGATGCGGAAGTTGCCACGCGGCGCGCGCTCATTCTTGGATTCGTCAACGCGCTCGAGATCGTGAACCTCGATTCCGTGGTCCTCGACCGCGCCGCGCAACCGATGCCCACCGCGCTCGGAACTCTCGATGCGATCCATCTCGCGGCCGCGCTCCTTTGGCGCGAGTCGACAGGGGAGGATCTCGTGATGGCGACCCACGACGGCGCGCTCGCGCTCGGAGCCCGGGCGCATGGCTTCCTCGTGGTCGGCGTGTCGCCGTCGTGAGCTGCCGCGTTCACCTCGCTCCCGAAGGGCGCAGCGTTGCACCCAGGAGGAACCGTTGTGTCAACGACTGAAACTGTCTTGCGTTCCGCTCGTCGTGTTCGTATCGGCAGCGCATGCGCAGGTGGATCCTTCGAGAACGACACAATCTACGCGGACGAGTTCCAGGGAATTGCGGATGCGGAGATCGATGCCGAGGCAATCCAACTCACACAGCGCTGTGGCGGACTGAGCCTTAAACAAGCACGCCGGCACGGCGCGTCTTCACGAAAGCGGCTCGACAGGGTCCATTCGCTGAGTGAGTTGCTTGGTCTTGCGGAGTCGCGCCTTCGCGTGCTCGGCGCAACTGCCCTAGAGCCTGTCGTTCGAGAGTTGATCGAGGAGTTCGACGCCCTCGATCCTCACGGGCAGACATTTCGGTATTCGCTCGACTCCGAGGGGGCGTTGACCATCGCGGAGCAACTCCGCTTTGACGTCGTAAAGATCAGGGCCGCGGTCCGCGATGCGATGCGGGAGCTTCGGCGTGCTCAGAACTGGGCCTGCATCACAGCTCAGGAGTGTCGGGAGTACCTCCACGACACAGCACCGTAGCGACTATTGCCTCGGTTCGCGCAGAACCGCCGGAATCGTACGGCCGCACGAGGCGAAGGACTGTTGGCCCGAAGCCGCTCAATGCGACGCGCAAGCCTCAGCGCCAATTCAGCGTCCAGAGGCGCTCGGTGGCTGATGGCGGTTTCTGCTCGATCCAAAAATTGATCGATCCTCACGGCCCATTTCGGCAGTGGACGCCACTCGCCTCCAACCATCGCGAATCCAGGCCCGAGGATCGCGCGCTGTGCCAGACGACTGTGTAGATTCATCAACGCTACACCTACCTGGTCAACGACCAATGAGGAGCTTTCAGGCTGAGCGCCATTGGATGCCCCGACCCAGGCTCGGTTGGACTCCAGCAATCCGTCTCTCTCGGCGAGAATGACAGATCCGATCACATCCTCCTTGCTCGCAAGCCGCGCCGCGAGTTCTCGTAGAACGGGCGCCGGCAATGACCGCCAACCACCGCGCGTGGCGAGTATCTGAAAGAGCCGCTCGCCCTCGGAAGCGCCCTTTCGCTCGAAGGTGCGGTAAACGCCGGGCAGGATGCGCGTGGTTGTCTCGGGGCTACTCAGCTTGCGCAGATAGAGTAGGACCGTGAGGCCGAGCAAGAGAATACCCGCGCTGGTGATGAGCAGGATCTCCATCCCCGACCTCCGAGCGCGTCATTCTTGTGCCTCGCGCCTTCGGCAATTCCCGACAGCTCCGCCAGAGTTCGATGAGAATCTGCCGGTTCACTCTCGCCCGGCGACGGTGATCAATTTGTTCTTGAGACGGCTAGTACAGGTGGCAGGCCACCATGTGGCCGGGCGCCATGTCCTGGTCCTTCGGCTCCTCCTGCGCGCAGCGCGGCATCGCGAAGGGGCAGCGCGGGTGGAAGCGGCAGCCGGACGGCGGGTTGATCGGGGAGGGGACCTCACCCTGGAGCACGATCTCCTCGCGCACGATGTCCGGGTGCGCCGGCAGGGCGGCGGAGAAGAGCGCCTTCGTGTAGGGATGCAGCGGGTTCTTGAAGAGCTCCTTCGTCTTCGCGCGCTCGACGATCTTGCCGAGGTACATCACCGCCACCTCGTGCGCCATGTAGCGTGTGGTCGCGAGGTGGTGGGCGATGAGCACGTAGCTCACCCGGAGGTCCTGCTGCAGGTCGACGAGCAGGTTCATGATCTGCGCGCGGATCGAGACGTCGAGCGCGGAGACCGGCTCGTCGAGGATGATGAGCTTCGGGTCCGAGACGAGCGCGCTCGCCACCGCGATGCGCTGGCGCTGTCCGCCGCTGAACTCGTGCGGATAGAGGGCGGCCTGCTGCGGCCGGAGCCCGACGCGCTCGAGCGTCTCCGCCACGCGCGCCTTGATTTCCTGGGACGAGAGCTTGCCGTTGATGATGATCGGCTCGGCCACGATGTCGCGCACGCGCATGCGCGGGCTCAGCGACGACCACGGGTCCTGGAAGACCGCCTGGACGATCGTCCGGTATTCCTTGAGCTCGGTGCCCTTCAGCGTGTGGATGTTCAGCCCGTCGACGAGCACCTGGCCTTCGGTGGGCTCCTCGAGCCGGAGGATGAGCTTGGCGGTCGTCGTCTTGCCGCAGCCCGATTCACCGACGATCGCGAGCGTCTCGCCCTGTGGGACGGAGAACGAGATGCCGTCGACGGCCTTCACCCAGCCGAGGACCTTCGTCCAGATCACGCCTTGCGTGACCGCGAAGTGCTTCTTGAGCGCCTGGACCTGCAGGACCGGCGCGGCCGGGCTCATGTGCCCTTCGCGATCCAGCAGGAGGCGGTGTGGCCCTCGCCGATCGTGACCGCCGGCGGATACTGCTGGCGGCAGCGGTCCTCGGCGAACTGGCAGCGCGCGGCGAACCGGCAGCCGATCGGAAGGTCCCAGAGCCCGGGCGGCTGGCCGGCGATCGAGTAGAGCCGCTCGACGTCCTCGTCCATGCTCGGCACCGAGCTGAGGAGCGCCTGCGTGTACGGATGCGCGGGCCGGTTGAAGATGTCGCGCACCGGCCCGCTCTCCACCACGCGCCCGGCGTACATCACCATGACCCGGTCGCACATCTTCGCGACGATGCCGAAGTCGTGGGTGATGAAGATCAGCGACAGGTTGGTCGCTTCCTGGATCTCGCGCAGCAGGCGCAGGTACTGCGCCTGGATCGTCACGTCGAGCGAGGTGGTCGGCTCGTCCGCGATGATGACCTTCGGCTCGCAGGAGATGGCGATGGCGCCGACCACGCGCTGCTTCATGCCGCCGCTCATCTGGTGCGGATAATCGTCGACCCGGCGCTCGGGCGCGGCCACGCGCACCTGCTTCAGGCCGTCGATCGCGCGCCGCACGAGCGAGCGGCGGCGCTCGTCGTGATGGATCTGGATCGCCTCGATGAGCTGGTTGCCGATCGTGAACACGGGGTTGAGCGACGTCTGCGGGTCCTGCAGGATCATCGAGATGCGCCGCCCGCGGATGCTGCGCATCTCCCGTTCCGACTTCGGAACGAGGTCCTCGCCCTGGAGCTTGATCGAGCCCTTGATGATGCGGGCGACGGGTCGGGGGAGCAGCTTCAACAACGACAGCGCGGTCATCGTCTTGCCGCACCCCGACTCGCCCACGATCCCGAGCGCTTCACCCTCGCGGAGCGAGAAGCTCATCCCGTCGACGGCCTTCACCGTCCCCCACCGCGTGAAGCAGTAGGTGTGAAGGTCGTCGACTTCGAGGATGGGCTCGCCGATCTTCCTCGGCACTACTTGCTGCCGGCGGCCTTGATCAGGTGGAAGTTGGTCGACCGCCCGGCGCCGAGGCCGGAGTAGGTCCAGTCACCGACCACCTTCGGGTTCGCCATGACCTCGTTGGAGAACCAGAACAGCGGGATGTCGGCGAACTCCTCGAAGAGGTGATCGCCGATCGCCTTGGCGATCTGGTGGCGCTCCTTGGGGTCGACGGCCTTGGTCAGCGCCTCGTACTGCTTGTCGAGGTACTCGTTCTCGTAGTGATGGTTCGGGCTCTTGCTGTAGTAGCTCGTGCGGATCCACTCCTCGGACGGCCGCCACGAGATGATGTTCGGCCAGATGCAGCACTGGATGACCTTCTTGCGGAACATCTCGCGCACCTTCGCCCAGTCGAGCACCTCGATCTCGGCCTCGATCCCGATCTCCTTGTAGTAGATGCCGAGCGCCTCGGCCACCTGCGGACCTTCGGACTCGCCGGGCTCCGTGAAGGCGAGGATCTTCATCTTGAGCTGGCCGGGGCCGTAGCCCGCCTGCTTCAAGAGCTCCTTGGCCTTCGTCGGGTTGTAGCCGTACATCGAGTCGAACTTCTTCGCCCACTCGGGGTTGTAGCCCTCGGACTTCTCCGACCACCCCGTCACGTAGGTGAGCGTGCCCTTGCCGGCGAACACCGTCTGGAGCAGCTCCTTGCGGTTGATCGCCATGTTGAGCGCTTGCCGCACCGGCTTCTTCGTCCACGGCACGTCGGCCTTGAAGTCCTTGTCGTTCGGCAGGTAGTACTGCCCGCCGAGGTAAACCGTCATCCAGTCGACCGGGAAGGACGACTGGAAGATCTTCATGCCGCGCTTGAGCGCGTCCTTCTGCAGCTCGCGCGGCAGGTCCGCGATGTGCGCCTCGCCGGACAGGAGCATCGCCAGCCGGGTGGATTCTTCCTTCGTGATCCTGAACTCGAGCTCCTTGAACGCGGGCCGCTCCTTGTTCCAGTGGTTGTCGTGCCGCTCGTAGGTGATCGAGATGCCCTGCTTCCGCTCCTTGAAGCGGAACGAGCCGGTGCCGGCGGGCCGCTTGTCGAACCCTTCCTGGCCTTCCTTGTCCCACTGGGCCTTGCTCACGATGCGGAAGTCGCCCGCGCGCGAGACGGCGTACAGCATGGTCGTCGACGGCCGCTTCATGCGGAACACGACCTGGTGGTCGTTGATGACGTCGATCTTCTCCACGCCGCGCCAGAAGGGCCCGAGCGTGACCTTCGCGTCCGGCTTCACGAGCAGCGAGTGCGAGTGCGCGACGTCCTTCGCCGTGAAGGGGCCGTAGCCGAAGTGGAACTGCACGCCCTTCCGCAGGTGGAACGTCCACTCCGTGAAGTCCTTGTTGTGCGACCACTTCTCCGCCAGCCGCGGCGTGTACTCGCCGCTCTTCGGATCCACTTCGAGCAGCGTCTCGAGGAACGGGTCGTACTGGAGGTGGTCGGGGCGCGCCACCATCCAGAACCGGTTCGTGTCCTCGAACCCGGCCGACGCGAACACGAGCTTCTGGACCGGCTGCGCCGATCCCGCGACCGGCATCATCACGAGCGTGAATGCCACGACTACCATGAGCCATAGCACCGTGCGCTTCATGCGATGTCCCTCCTCGGGATAGCTGTCACACATTTCTGAGCTTGGGATCGAGGTGATCGCGGAGCCAGTCGCCCAGCAGGTTCAGCGCGAGCACGGTGAGCATGATCGCGAGGCCGGGGAACATCGAGACCCACCAGGCCGTGACGATCAGCTCCCGCCCGTCGGCGACCATGAGGCCCCACGCGGGCGTGGGCCGCGGCAGCCCCGCGCCGAGGAAGCTCAGCGCCGACTCGAGCAGGATGACGTAGCCGACCTGAAGGGTCGCGAGGACGATCAGCGAGTTGACGACGTTCGGCAGGAGATACCTGGTCATGATCCGCGTGTGCGACGCGCCCGCCACACGCGCCCGCGCGATGAAGTCCCGCTCCTTGATGCTCAGCGTCTCGCCGCGCACGAGGCGCGCGTAGCGCGCCCACAGGAGGACGACGAGGACCGTGATCACGGTCCAGAAGCTCGGACCGACCGCCGCGACGAGGACCAGGGCCAGCAGGATCGTGGGTAAGGAGAGCGAGATGTCGACGAGCCGCATCAGCAGCGCGTCGACCCGCCCGCCGAAGTATCCCGACATCAGGCCGAGGGTGGTGCCGATCAAGCCGCCGACGACGATCGCCACGAGGGACACCGCGAGCGAGACCCTGGCGCCGTAGATCATCCGGCTCAGGATGTCGCGGCCCATCTTGTCGGTCCCCAGCGGATACGCGATGCTGCCGCCTTCCTGCCACGCCGGCGCCTTCAACCGCTTCGAAAGCGAGCCCTTGAGCGGGTCGTACGGCGCAACCTGCGGCGCGAACACCGCCGGGATCACGAGGAAGAAGGTCAGGATGAAGATCGGGATGAGCGGATAGCGCCGCGCCTGCTTGAGCGCGTGCGCGACCCTCGGGGGCGAGTACCAGGGAAGGCCGGGAACGGTGATGGTCCCCATGGCGACTCCTTACCCCTCGTCAGCGAAGCCGGATGCGGGGGTCGAGGTACGCATAGAGGATGTCCACCAGCAGATTGGTCATGATGAAGATGCCGGCGAAGACGATCACGACGGCCTGCACGACCTGGAAGTCGCGCGCTCGCACGGCGTCGATCACGAGCAGGCCGGTGCCGGGCCAGGAGAAGACGCTCTCGGTCACCACCGAGCCCGTCATGAGCACGCCCGCGATGATCGCGAAGAACGTCAGCGGCGCGATCGAGGCGTTGCGCAGGCAATGCTTCCAGACCACCTTCCACTCCGCGAGCCCCTTGATGCGCGCGAGCTTCACGAACTCGCTGTCCAGGACCTCCAGCATTGACGAGCGGACGAGCCGCATCATCGCCGCGACCTGGAACCACCCGAGCGTGATCGCGGGGAGGATCATGTACTGGAGCCCACCCCGGCCCGAGGTGGGGAACCACCCGAGGTGCACGGCGAAGATCCACATGAGGACGATGCCGAGCCAGAAGCCGGGCAGGGACTGGCCCATGAGCGCGATGACCTTCGCGGCCGCGTCCCAGCCCGTCCCCTTCTTCACGGCCGAGAGGACCCCGACGGGCAAGGCGATCAGCGCGCTGATGAGGAGGGCGAAGCCCGCGAGCTGCAAGGTCGCCGGCAGGCGCTCGGCGACCAGGCCCATTGCGGTGCGGCCCGGCCACTTCCACGACATGCCGAAGTCGCCCTGGAGCGCGCGCCCGATGAAGATGCCGTACTGCACGTATAGGGGCTGGTCGAGCCCCCAGTGCTTGGCGACCCGCTCGTAATCCTCGGCCGTCGCCTCGAGCGGCAGCATCACGTCCAGCGGGTTGCCGCTAAAGCGGGCGAGGGTGAAGACGATCAGGCTCATGACCCAGAGGGCGAGGAGGCTCTGGAGCGCACGGCGGGCTATGTAACGCTGCATGGTGGCGGAGACGGTACCCCCGAAGGGGCACGCGGGGCAAGGCTCGCTGCGCGAACTCGGCCTGGCTGGCTCGCTTACCCATGACGGTGTCCGGTAGCCACAGGGCTATACCCGGGAACATGAGGATGAGACTCAGGCAGATCGCCATGCCCGCCATGAACGGGAGCACGCCGATCCAGAGGTCGATCATGGTCCCCGCCTCCGGCGGGCTGACGAGCGCGGCTTCCAGCAGGATGACGATGATGATCCCGAACCACACGAGGTCGACGCCCATCGCCTTCAGCACCGGGACGAGGATCGGCATCGTCGTCACCATCATCGAGAGCGCTTCCATGAAGGTGCCGAGGATCAGGTAGAAGATCACGAGGAGGCCGACGAACATCGTCGGCGTGAGGTTCCACTGCGACACCATCGCCGTGAGCTGCGCGGGCACGCCGAGGATCGCGAGCGCGAAGCTCAGGATGAACGCGGCGGTCACGATGAGCATGATCATCGACGACGTCCGCACCGTCGTCAGCATCACCCGCCGCACCATGTCCGGCGTGATCGAGCGGTTGAACGCGGCGAGGATGAACGCCGCGACCACGCCGAACGCCGCGGCCTCGGTCGGCGCGGCCACGCCGAGGTAGATCGTCCCGAGCACGATGAACATCAGGACGATCACGGGAAAGAGCGAGATCAGGCCGAGGAAGCGCAGCCGCCACGACGGCGGCGCCTCGCGCGGCGCGACGCCGGGCCAGATCTTCGCGGCCACCGCGATGATGAACATGAAGATCCCGGCCAGGAGGAAGCCCGGGATGAACCCCGCGAGATAGAGCCGGCCGATCGATTCCTCGGCGAGGACGCCGTAGATGATCATCGAGATGCTCGGCGGGATGAGGATGTCGAGCGTGCCCCCGGCGGCGAGGCTGCCGATCACCAGCCGCTCGTTGTAGTTTCGCGCGCGGAACGACGGCAGCGCCACCGCGCCCACGGTGGCCGCGCACGCGGCGCTCGATCCCGAGATCGCCCCGAACACGGCGCAGAACGCGATGTTCGAGTGGAGGAGCCCGCCGGGCAGCGGGGCCAGCCACTGCGACAGCACGTGATAGAGCCGCTCGGAGAGCCGGCTGTAGATGAGGACCTCGCCCATCATCACGAACAGCGGGACGGCGACGAGCACCGAGCTGCTGTTCACGTTCCACGCGATCTGTCCGAGCACGTCCCACAACGGGCGGTCCGAGAAGACGTGCATCAGCGCCATGCCGATGATCCCGAGGGCGCTCGACACGTGCAGGCCCAGCAGGAACAGGCCCAGCATGAGCGCGGACGCGATGCCGAGGATCATGCGACGGGCTGCTGGTGAACCGCGGACTCGCGCGCCGGCTGCCAGCCGGTGAGCATGCCGAGCGCCATGCACACCGCCGCGAGCGCGAGCAGGCTGAAGCCGATACCCAGGATGAGCTACGGGACGTAGAGGGGGAACAGCAAGTACGTCGAGGAGCGGAGGTCGCTCTGCCACGAGAACGCGACCAGCGCCCAGATCTTCCACGAGACGACCGCGGCGAAGGCCGCCATCAGCATCATCGCGAGGAAATCGGCGGCGGCCCTGAGCCGCGCGGAGAGGTAGGGGAAGACGACGTCGATGCGCACGTGCGACCCGGAGCGCAGTGCGTCGGCGAGCCCCCACGTGGCGGCGAGCGCCAGCATGTAGCCGCTGATCTCGTCCGTCACCTGGGTCGTGGGGAGCCCGAGGGTGGCCCCCCACTTGCGCGCCAGCGCGTCGTACGTGATGAAGAACGCGAGGACGATGTAGACCGCCCCCGCGAGGTAGCCGAAGGCGACGGACACCGCATCGACTGCCCGCGGGATCGCGTGCACGCTACGCGCTCACCTTGAATCCAACCAGCGGCGCGATGATCTCGTTGAAGAGCTTCGCCGCCTCCGCACCGCCCGCGCGCTTCACCCACTCGGGCACGACCTTCTTCTGCAGCACGTCCTTGATCGCCGCCTTGATCTCCGCCGAGAACGGCAGGTGCTCCATGCCCTTCTCGACGCTCTTGTCGATGCCTTCCTGGTTCCAGGCTTCGATGGCCGTGAACGCCTTGGCCTCGACGATCCGCTCCGCCTCTTCCTTGAGGATCTTCTGGATGTCGGGCGGCAGCCGGTTCCACGAGCCCTTGTTGATCGAGAGCGCCACGTGCGGGCGCATCGAGATCGGGCCGACGAGGAACTTCGTCACCTCGTACCACCGCAAGCCGAACCCGGGCTTCGTGCCGGTGATGCCGGCGTCGAGGGTGCCGCGCTCGAGCGCGGTGTACGCCTCGGCGAACGCGATCGTGAGCGGCTGGCCCCCGAGGCCCGCCACGAGCGAGCCGAGCGCCACGCTGTGGACGCGCACCTTCAGGCCCTTGAAGTCGTCGAGCTTGCGCAGCGGCTTCTTGCTGAAGAACGCCTGGTCGGGGTCGCGGGCCATCCCGAGCAGGACGGCGTTCACCTTCTGGTCGAGGACCTTCGCCTCGTGCGGCTTCCACGCCTGCACGGCCTTCTTCGCCGTCGCGCCGTCCGGGAAGATGCCGGGCAGCTCGAGGATCTCGACGATCGGCAGCTCGCCCGCGACGTAGCCGCCGTAGACCTCGGCCACGTCGACGATCCCTGTCCGCAGCACGCGCAGGGTCTCGCCGCCGCCGAAGCCGAGCTCGGGCAGCGAGGTGAGCTCGAACTGCACCCGGCCGTTCGTCTTCTTCTCGACCTCCTTCGCCCGCTCCTCGAAGAGCTTCCAGGGATCGAGCGTGCGGTTGATCCCCATCAGCTTGAGCTTGCACTCCGCCTTCGGCGCCTGGGCGGTGACGGGCGACGCCTGCCAGACGACGCCGACGGCGAGGCACAGGATGAGAACCGCGACAACGGTGCCGATCCTCCGGAGCGACGTACGCATGGGCGCCTCCTGGAGCGCGAAAGTGGCAGGACGCTACGCAGGCGCGGCGGTCGGAACAAGCGTATAGTGCGGGGACCGAATACCGAACGCGATTCGGGATTCGGTGAGGATGCCTCGTGAAGGGTGGCTCCCGTCTCGGGAAGGCGAACGGATTCGTGCACGGCGCGCGGCATCGCGCGACCGATCGCGTCATCGACATTCTCGAGCTCACCGCCGCGAGCCGCGACGGCATCCCGCTCAAGGATCTGAGCCTGCGCGTGGAGACGCCGAAGAGCAGCCTGCTCCCGCTGCTCCGGACCCTGTCGGCGCGCGGCTATCTCGAGCAGGATCGCCGCGGCGCGTACCGTCTGGGCCCCCGCGCGCTCGAGCTCGCCGTCCGCTCGCCCGGCCGCCGCGATCTCGTCGAGATCGCGCGTCCGGCGCTGGACGCGCTGGCGCACCGCACGGGCGAGTCGGCGTTCCTCACCACGCTCGCGGTGGATGCCGCGGCCGTCGTCTTCATCGACGTCGTCGAGAGCGAGCAGCTCATGCGCTACACCGTGAACGTCGGCCAGCGCAGCCCGCTCCACGCCACGGCGAACGGCAAGGCGATCCTCGCGGCCCTGCCCGTCGCCGAGCGGGACGACTTCCTGAAGACGCTCGCGCTGAAGCGCTACACGGACCGCACGCTCACCACCCTGCCGGCCTTGCGCGCCGCGCTCGACGAGGTGCGCGCGACGGGCGTCGCCGTGAGCATCGACGAGATCGTGCGCGGGGCCTCCGGCGTCGCCGCGCCGGTCTTCGACCGCGACGGCCATGTCGCCGGCGCGTGCGCGGTCGGCGGCCCGACCGAGCGGATCAGGCCCCGGCTGCGGCCGCTCGCCGCCGACGTCAAGGCCACCGCCCGCGCCATCTCGACGCTGCTCGCCTCCGACATCGCGGCCGCCGAGCGGAGGTAACCGATGCTCGACCTCGTGATCGAAGACGCGCGCATCATCGACGGCACGGGCGGACCCTCGCGGCACGGCAGCATCGGCGTGAAGGACGGCCGGATCGTCGACGCCGGCGGCGCGTCCGGCCTTGTCGCGAAGGAGCGGATCGATGCCGGCGGTCGCGTGGTCGCGCCCGGCTTCATCGACCCCCACACGCACTACGACGCGCAGGTCGCCTGGGACCCGCTCGTCACGTGCTCGTCGTGGCACGGCGTCACCACGGTCGTCACCGGCAACTGCGGCGTCGGCGTCGCGCCGTGCCGCCCCGAGCACCGCGAAGTCCTCATGGGCGATCTCGTCAACGTCGAGGCGATTCCGCTCGACGTGATGCGCCGGGGCATCGCGTGGACGTGGGAGTCGTTCCCGCAGTGGATGGACGCGCTCGGCCGCGCGCGTCTGGGGATCAACGTCGCCCCGCTCGTGCCGCTCACGCCGCTGCGCCATCACGTGCTGGGCGACGCGTCGTTCGAGCGCGCGGCCACGGCCGACGAGACGGCCGCGATGGCGCGCCTGCTCGACGACGCCGTGCGCGCGGGCGCCTTCGGCTTCTCGACCACGATCCTGTCGAACCACGTCGGCGACCAGGGACGTCCGCTCGCCTGCCGCAAGGCGAGCACGGACGAGCTGCGCGCGCTCGCGGGTGTGCTGCGGCGCCACGGCCGCGGCGCGATCGAGATCGCGCTGACCGCGCTCTCGGATCGCGTGTCCGACGAGGAGCTCGCGACGCTCTCGCTCCTCGTCGAAGAAAGCCGCCGGCCCGTCACGTTCCTCGCGGTGTTCGCGCGGCCCGGACGCCCGCCGGGCAGTCACGAGCAAGGCATCGAGCGCGTGCTCCCGCTCCTCGGCCGCGACCGTGCGGTGCCGCAGGTCTCGTGCCGGCCGCTGCGCGTGCAGTTCACGCTGAAGAACCCGTTCATCTTCGCCGGCATGACGCCGTGGGCGCAGGCGTTCAATCGCTCCGTCAGCGAGCAAGCGGCGCTCTATCGGAGCGACGCGTTCCGGACCGCATGGAAGGCCGAGCTCGCGCGGCGGCGTGCGCGCCTCTGGCCGCGCGTGACGATCCGCGACGCGGCGACACCGGCCGTCGCCGCGCTCGCCGGCCAGTCGATCACGGACATCGCCGCGGCGCGGAACGTCGAGCCGCCCGACGCGTTCCTCGATCTGGCGCTCGAGGACGAGCTCGAGACGCTCTTCGACTTCCCGGTGTTCAACCAGGATCCCGAGGCGGTGCGGCCGCTCGTCACCGACCCGCGGTTCCTGATCGGGCTCTCGGACGGCGGCGCGCACGTCGACCAGCTCTGCGACGCGGGCTACGCGACCTATCTCCTCGGGAAGTGGGTCCGCCAGTGGGAGGCGCTGACGCTCGAGCGCGCGGTGCACCGCCTGACGGGTGAGGTCGCCGACTTCTTCGGGATTCCCGGCCGTGGCTGCATCGCCGCCGGCGCCGCGGCCGACCTCGTCGTCTTCGATCCCGCGACCGTGGACGACTGTCCGCCGGAATACGTGCACGACCTGCCGAACGGCGCCAAGCGCCTCGTCGCCCGCGCGCGGGGGATCGACGCGACGATCGTCGCCGGGCAGGTGGTCTATCGCGACGGCACGGAGACGGGCGCCCGGCCGGGCATCGTGCTGCGTGGAGGACACGAGTGACGAAACCGATCATCTCCGCCGATTCGCACATCACCGAGCCGCCCGACTGCTACACGGCGCGGATCGACCGGAAGTTCCTCGATCGCGCGCCGCGCGTGGCGCACGACGCGCAGCGCGGCGACCTCTTCGTCATCGACGGTCTCGCGAAGACCATCCCCATGGGGCTCATCGCGGGCGCGGGGAAGCGGGCCGAGGAGCTCACGATGTACGGCGCGCGGTTCGAGGATCTCCACCGGGGCGGCTGGGATCCCGAGGCGCGGCTCGCCGACCAGGATCGCGACGGCGTGGCGGCGGAGATCCTCTATCCCACCGTCGGGATGCTGATGTGCAACCATCCCGACTTCGAGTACAAGCACGCGTGCTTCGAGGCCTACAACGGGTGGATCGCGGAGTACGCCTCGGCGCATCCGGCGCGGCTCCTCGGAATCGGGCAGACGGCGATGCGCTCGGTCGACGACGGCATCCGTGACCTGCGCCGCATCAAGGAGCTCGGTCTGCGCGGCGTGATGATGCCGGGCAACCCCGCCGTCGCCGACTACGACGATCCGATGTACGACCCGGTGTGGGAAGCCGCGGTCGAGCTCGGGCTGCCGCTGTCGTTCCACATCCTCACGAGCACGAACGACTCGCTCAAGGCGCGCGGCCCGAAGCTGAACGCGTTCATGTCGATCATCCGCGGCTGCCAGGACATCATCGGGCTCTTCGTCTTCGGCGGCGTGTTCGAGCGCCACCCGAAGCTGAAGCTCGTGTGCGTCGAAGCGGACGCGGGCTGGGCGCCGCACTTCATGTACCGCATGGATCACGCGTACGATCGTCATCGCTACTGGCTGACCGGGAGCCGGCTCACGCGCCAGCCGAGCGACTACTTCCGGGAGCACGTCTACATGACGTTCCAGGACGACTGGACGGCGTTCCAGGTGAAGGACCTCTGCAACGTCCGCCGCCTGATGTGGGCGAACGACTTCCCGCACAGTGATTCCACGTGGCCCGATTCCCAGGCTCTCCTGGCCAACCATGCGTCGCATCTGACGGAGGACGAGCGCGACCTGATCCTCCACGACAACGTCGCCAACCTCTACGGACTGGAGATCTAGATGAAGATCAGCGCGTTCCACCTGATGCCGCATCGCGAGCTCCCGGACGACTTCGAGCAGCGCTACCCGTCCGTGTGGGTCACGCCGCCGTGGCACGAGCTCGCGGACGCGGACCGCGTCGGGCAGTACTACAACTGGACGCTGGACGAGCTCCTGTATGCGGCGCGTCTCGGGTTCGACGGCGTCTGCACCAACGAGCACCACCAGAACGCGTACGGGTTCATGCCGAGCCCGAACCTGATGGGCAGCGTGCTCGCGCGCGGCACGCAGGGCTCGAACGTGGCGATCGTGCAGATGGGCGCCACCCTCCCGACGTCGAACCCGCCGATCCGCGTCGCGGAAGAGTACGCGATGCTCGACTGCATCAGCGGCGGCCGGCTCGTCGCCGGGCTGCCGCTCGGCAGCCCGATGGACGTGAACTACTGCTACGGCATCACGCCCATGGAGCACCGCGAGCGGTATCGCGAAGCGGTCGCGCTCACGAAGAAGGCGTGGACGTCGCGCGAGCTCTTCGCGTGGAACGGGCGCTACTTCCAGCTCGCGAACGTGAATCTCTGGCCGCGACCGATCCAGCAGCCGCATCCGCCGATCTGGATCCCGGGCTCGGGGAGCATCAGCACGTTCGACTTCGCCGTCGACAACGAGGCCTGCTACTGCTTCCTCAGCTACTCGGGCGCGAAGGCCGCGCGCTCGATGATGCAGCGGTACTGGGACGTCGTCACGAAGAAGGGACGCGAGGCGAATCCGTATCGCGCGGGCTTCCTCCAGCTCGTCGTCGTGGGCGAGACCGACGCCGACGCGGAGAAGAAGTACGCGCGGCACGTCGAGTACTTCTATCACAAGTGCCTGCACTGGCCCGTGGCGTACGGCTCGCCTCCGGGCAACCAGGACTACCGCAGCCTCGAAGCGGCGGTGGCCAATCCCGTGCGGCGCGTCGAAGACACGAAGCAGCTGCGCTACCGCGACTTCGTCGAGAAGGGCTACGTCATCGGCGGCAGCCCGGCGACGGTGCGCGACCGCTTGAAGCAGGAGGTCGTGAAGGACCTGCGCGTCGGCAACCTCATGGTCCTCCTCCAGATCGGCTCGATGCCGCACGAGCTCGCGCTCGAGAACATCGACCTGTTCGCGCGCACGGTGCTCCCGGAGCTGCGCGGGCACTGGGACGACGAGGGATGGGTCAACGACTGGTGGCCGGCGACGCTGCGCGCGAAGGCGGCCCCGGCGGCGCTCGTGGCGGGTGGCGCATGACGGCCGAGCGGACCATCGCCGTCTGGCAGGACCGCGTCCGCATGCGCGTGCTCTCGGAGGGGTCGGGTCCCGCGCTCCTGTTCTTCCACGGGCCGTGGGGGCTCGCGTGGGATCCGTTTCTCGCGGCACTCGCGCGCGACTTCACCGTCATCGCGCCCGAGCATCCCGGAACGACGCCGGGCGCGCCCGACGACATCTATCACGTCGAAAGTCTCTGGGACCTCGTCCTCTGCTACGACGAGCTGCTCGATGCGCTCGGGCGGGAGGACGCGGTGTTCGTCGGGCATTCGTTCGGCGCGATGGTGGCGGCCGAAGTCGCGGCGGCCGTGCCGCGGCGCGCGCGGCGCCTCGCGCTCATCGATCCGCTCGGGTTCTGGCGCGACAGCGATCCGATCACGAACTGGATGGCGATGGATCTGCCCGAGCAGCGGCGCCGGCTCTTCCGTGATCCCGATGGCGAGGCGGCACGCCGTCTGTTCGGCGAGGGCGAGGACGACGCCACGGCGCGCCTCCGGATCATGTGGGCGCTCGGCGCGGCCGGCAAGTTCCTCTGGCCGATCCCCGACAAGGGGCTGAAGAAGCGCATCCACCGGATCAAGGCGCCGACGCTGCTCGTGTGGGGTAAGGACGATCAGATCGTGCCGCCGGTCTACGCGGACGAGTTCGCGCGTCGTCTCTCCGGCGCGCGTCTCGAGGTCGTCTCCGGCGCCGGGCACGCGCCGCAGATGGAACAGCCCGACGCGGTGGCGCGTCTCGTGCGCGAGTTCGCGAAGGCGTGAAGCTCACGGAGTATGCGACGTACGCGGACGCCCACCGCGAGGCGTCGTCCGCGGCGCTGTGGGCGCTGTTCGACGGTGACCGCGCGTCGCTGAACATCGCCCACGAGTGCGTGGACCGCCATGCGGCGCCCGGGCGCGTCGCCGTGCGCATCGCGCGCGCCGACGGCGCCGACGAGACGATCACCTTCGCGGAGCTGGCGGCGTGGTCGGCGCGGTTCGCGCACTGGCTCGAGGCGCGCGGCGTCGGGCGCGGCGAGCGGGTCGCGATCATGCTCGAGCCGTCGCTTCCCTTCTACGCGGCGCTCTTCGGAGCGATCAAGCGCGGAGCGATCGCCGTGCCGCTGTTCACGCTCTTCGGCCCGGACGGCGTGCGCCTGCGCATCGACGATTGCACGCCGCGTCTGTTGCTGACCACGCGCGAGAAGGCGTCCGTGGCGACGGGAACGGGCATCGACGTCCTCGTCGCGGACGACGCGTTCATGGCCGCGCTCGCGCGGTTCCCAGGCGAGTACGCCTGGCGCAGCGTGCCCGACGACCTCGCGGTGTTCCAGTACACGTCGGGCACCACGCGCGAGCTGCCCGAAGCGGTGCGCCACTCGCATCGCGCGATCGTGGTGCTGATGATCGCGGCGCTGTACGGCACGGGGATTCGGCCCGGCGACCGGTTCTTCTGCCCGTCCTCGCCGGCCTGGGGCCACGGGCTCTGGCACGGCACGCTGGCGCCGCTCGCGCTCGGCGTGACGACGGGCACGATGGCGGGGAAGTTCGATCCCGTGCGGATGCTCCGCGCGCTGGAGGACTACGGGATCACCACGCTCTCCGCCGCCGCCACGCACTTCAGGATGATCAAGTCGTCCGGGGCGGCGTCGCAGCATGGCTACGCGATCCGGAAGCTGTCGTTCACCGGCGAGCCCATGGACGGAGCGACGCGCGACTTCGTCGAGCGGACGTTCGGCGTGCCGGTCTGCAGCATGTACGGCACGACGGAAGTCGGCGTGGTGCTCGCCGACTATCCCGGCGCTCCCGATTACGTCGTGAAGCCCGGCGCGCTCGGCAAGCCGGTGCCCGGCGTGCGCGTCGAGGTCCACGCCGCCGACGGCCGCGGCTGCGAACCCGACGAGCTGGGCGAGATCGTGGTGTGGCGTCGCGACGCGTGGGTGCCGACGAAGGACCGGGGCCGGGTCGATCGCGACGGGTACTTCCACCACGCGGGACGCGCCGACGACGCGATCATCTCGGCGGGCTGGACGATGAGCGCGGTCGAGATCGAGGACGTGCTGCTCAAGCACCCCGACGTGCGCGAGGCGGCGGTGATCGGCGTCGCCGACGCGGTCCGCGGGCAGGTCGTGAAGGCCTTCGTCGTCAGCGGCCGCGACGGCGACGAGGCGTTCGCGCGGGAGCTCCAGGACTTCACACGCGCGCGCCTGAGCCGGCACGAGTATCCGCGCCGCGTCGAGTTCGTCGCCGAGCTGCCGAAGACGCCGGCCGGGAAGGTCAATCGCAAGACGCTGCGCGAGATGGAGGCCACGGGTGTCCGCTGAGGGCGGCACTCGCGGAGGGCCCGGATTCATTCCGGGCCCGGAGCGCGGGGGGGATGGGGGGGGCCGTCTCGGCCCCCCCATTGGGAACAAGATCACCGAGCGCGGGCTCGAGGAGCTGCGCAAGCGCATCGGCGTGAAGATCACCGACACGCTCGAGCCGTGGTGTCACGAGGCGTCGCGCGACGGGATTCGCCACTACGCGCACGGCATCGGCGACGACAACCCGCTCTGGTGCGACCCGGCGTACGCGGCGCGCACGCGGTGGGGCGGCATCATCGCGCCGCCGAGCTTTCTCTTCGCGACGAGCCGCATCATCTCCGGCTACGTCGGCGGGCTGCCCGGCGTGCACGCGATGTGGGCCGGTGCTGCCTTCACGTGGCATCTGCCGGTCCGTCGCAACGACACGATCACGACCGACGCGTGGCTGAAGGATCTCGTCGAGCACCAGACCACGTTCGCCGGCCGCGCGATCCAGCAGATCTACCACGTCGACTTCTACAACCAGCGGGGCGAGCACGTCGCCGCGGCGGACAGCTGGTGCTTCCGCACCGATCGCGATCTCGCGCGGGAAGAGGGCACGAAGTACGCCGTCGCGAAGTCGAAGCCGCCGCGCCGCTACGCCGACGCCGAGCTGACCGAGCACTTCCAGCTCTACGCCGACGAAGACGTGCGTGGCTCGCGGCCGCGCCGCTGGGCCGACGTGCGCGAGGGCCAGCGCCTGCCGACGATGGCCAAGGGTCCGATGACGGTGACGGGCTTCATCGCGTACGCCCAAGGGTGGGGCGGCCTCTACATCCGCGCGAACAAGCTCGCGTGGAAGCAGATCGCGCGTCACCCGGGCCTCGGGATCAAGAACCGCTTCGGGATTCCGGACTGCCCCGAGCGCGTGCACTGGGAGCAGGAGTTCGCGACGATGGTGGGCGCGCCCGGCGCGTACGACTACGGCCCCGAGCGCTGCTCCTGGCTCACGCACCATCTCACGAACTGGATGGGCGACGACGGATTCCTCCGCGGCGCGCACTGCAGGATCCGCCGTCACAACCCGGAAGGCGACCTGCTCCGCATCGACGGCAAGGTCGTCCGGACGTTCGTCGAGGGCGGGCGCCACCTCGTGGAGATCGAGCAGGAAGCGCGCAACCAGGACGGCGAGCTGTCGGTGATCGGCGGCGGCGTCGTGGAGCTTCCCGAATGAGCCGCACGCTCCGCGGACGCGTCGCCGTCGCTGGCATCGGCGAGACCGCGTACTACAAGCACGGCCAGTCGCCCGACGCCGAGTTCACGCTCGCGCTCAAGGCGATCCTGCGCGCGTGCGAGGACGCCGGCATCCCGCCGCGCGAGGTCGACGGCTTCGCGTCGTACTCGAACGACCGGAGCGATCCCTCCCGCCTCGCGGCCGCGCTGGGCATCCGCGAGCTCCGGTTCGCGAACATGCAGTGGGGCGGGGGCGGTGGAGGCGGCGCGGCGGCGGTCGGCAACGCGGCGGCGGCGGTCGCGACGGGGCTCGCCGACTGCGTGGTCGTCTTCCGCGCGCTCGCGCAGGGCCAGTTCGCGCGGTTCGGTCTCGGCGGCCAGGTGCCGGCCGTGTCCGGCGAGCAAGCCTTCACGTTCCCGTACGGCATGATCTCGCCGGGGCAGCGCTACGCGATGCGCGCGATGCGCTTCCTGCACGACCACGAGATCGGCCGCGAGCCGCTACGCGCGATCGCGCTCGCGTCGTACCGGCACGCGCAGTCGAACCCGCGCGCGGTGATGCACGGCCGGCCGCTCACCCCGGAGATGTACGACGCCTCGCGCTGGATCGTCGAACCGTTCCGGCTCTACGACTGCTGCCTCGAGAACGACGGCGCCGCGGCGCTCGTGCTCGTCCCCGCCGAGCGGGCGCGCGATCTCCGGCAGCCGCGCGTGTACCTGCTCGGCGTCGCGCAGGGCTCCGAGCATCGCAACGCCGCGCCCGTGCACAACGCGCCGCTCTACGCGACGTCCAGCTTCACGACGGTGGCGCCGCACCTCTACGAGATGGCCGGGGTTACGCCCGGCGACGTCGACGTCGTGCAGAGCTACGAGAACTTCACGGGCGGTGTCCTGATGAGCCTGGTCGAGCACGGGCTCTTCCGCGCGGACGAAGCCGTCGAGGTCTGCACGCTCGAGAATCTGCTCGCGCCGAAGGGCCGGCTGCCGCTCAACACCAGCGGCGGGAATCTCGCCGAGTGCTACATGCACGGCCTCGAGCTCCAGCTCGAAGCGGTGCGCCAGCTCCGCGGCGCGTCGCCGAACCAGGTGCCGGACGCGGAGGTGTCGATGGTGTGCGCGGGCCCGATGGTCACGCCGGTGTCGAGCCTGATCTTCGGAACAGAGGCCACGCTGTGAAGACGTATCTGCCGTCCGGTCTCCCGAAGCCGGTGCCGCAGCCCGACGGGCTCGACGCGCCCTACTGGGAGGGGACACGGCGCGGTGAATTGCGCGTGCAGCGCTGTCGCGCGTGCCGCGCGTGGCAGTGGGGCCCGGAGTGGATCTGTCACGCGTGCCTGTCGTTCGATCTCGCATGGGAGGCGATCGACGGACGCGGCACGATTTACAGCTGGGAGCGCGTGTGGCATCCCGTGCATCCGGCGCTCGAGGATGCGGGTCCGTACCTCGTCGTGCTCGTCGAGCTGCCGCACGCCGGCGGCATTCGGATGATCGGCAACCTGCTCGGCGATCCGCACCAGACGGTCACGATCGGCGCGCCGGTCGACGCGGTCTTCGAGTCGCACGAAGACCATGCGCTGGTCCAATGGAGGCTCACGTGAGCGCAACGCCGAACGACATCGTCGTCAACGCGCCGAACCGCTGGCGTCTCGAGACGCCGGGGCACGCGGGCTGGCCGCGGTCGGCGCGCCCGGGCGATCCGAACAAGTACCTGATGATCTCCGCCGACTGCCACGCGAACGAGCCGGCGACGCTCTGGGCGGAGCGCATCGAGCCGCGGTACCGCCATCGCGTGCCGCGCGTCGAGACGGACGCCAACGGCGTGCAGTGGCGCGTCACCGAGGGCTATCGTCCGGATCGACTTCGCCTCACCGACCTCGAAGGCGAGGACATGGCGCGCCAGAAGGCGGGCGCGCATCCGGAGGACCGGCTGCGCGACCACGCGCGCGACGGCATCGACGGTGAGGCGATCTTCCCGAACAAGGGCCTCGCGATGTGGGCGACGCCCGATCCGGTGTTCGCGATGGCGCAGTGCCGCGTGTGGAACGACTGGGCGTGGGAGACGTTCGGTCCGTACGTCGAGAAGCTGTCGCCGGCCGCGGCGCTCGCGACGGGCGATCTCGACGGCTCGATCACCGAAGTGCAGCGCGTGGCGAAGCTCGGCTTCCGATTCCTCACGCTGCCGTGCAAGCCGATCTGGGGCGGCCACGACGTCGAGCACGTGAACTACAACCTCCCGCACTTCGATCCGCTGTGGGCGGCGATCCAGGACGCGGACCTCGGCATCACGTTCCACGTCTCCACCGGGCGCGATCCGCGCGCCGCGCGCGGCAACGGCGGCGCCGTCATCAACTACGTCTCGCACTCGCTGTCGCCGACCATCGAGCCCGTCGCCAACCTCTGCGCCTCCGGCGTCCTCGAGCGGTTTCCGGCGCTGCGCTTCGCGACCATCGAGGCCGGCATCGGCTGGATTCCCTGGCTCCTCACGGCGATGGACGAGGCCTATCTCAAGCACCACTTCTGGGCCCGGCCGAAGCTCCCGAGGCTGCCGAGCGAATACTTCCGCCTGCACGGCTTCGCGTCGTTCCAGGAGGACAAGCCCGGCCTCGACCTCGCCGAGCGTTACGACCTGACCGGCAACCTGATGTGGGGCAACGACTACCCGCATCACGAGGGCACGTGGCCGCACTCCGCGGAGGCGATCGAGCGGACGATGGGCGGCCTCGGCGACGCGAGCCGCGCGAAGGTCCTCGGGCTGAACGCGGCTCGCTTTTTTCGATTCCGCGCGCCCTGAGCGACAGCGAGCCAGGCGATCAGTCGGCGCGCGGCTCGATCATGTCGCGCGCGAGGGTCCGCTCACCCCACGCCACCACCGCCTCGTAGGTCGCCGCGCTCGCGGCGTGCGTGACGATCAGGTAGACGTGGTCCGGAAACGTCGGATTGTCGTCGCGTCCGACGAGCGCGGCGATCGCGCGTGAGCGATCGAGCGTCAGATCGACCAGCGTCCCCGCCGTTCCTCGCGTCTGCCCGTCGTCGACGAGGCTCAGCGGCAGCACGACCGCGGCTTCCGGCCTTCCGCCGAAGAGTGGGGGAAGCACCGGCCGGAACTGAGCGATCGCGGTCGCGTCGCTGAGGCCGATGCGACGGACTTCATGGGGGCGGGGATTGCGAACGGTGATCCGCCAGACCGTCCGCTCTCCTGGGGCGCCGTACCAGCGCGCCTCGCCCCAGACGTCGGCCCCGGCACTCCGCTTCACGCGAGGCTCGACGGACACCGCGCCGAACGCGCGCGCCGCCGGCACGCTGACGGGCGCGAGGTGGCGATCGTAGATCACGGTCCCGCGCCCGAGCTCGCCGGCGTCCGCCGTGTCGGCGAGACGGGCGAGACCGGTCCCCGCGACGCCGTCGGTGAGCTCGGCCGGGCCGAGAAACGACGCGAACGCTTCGTGGCGCACGTTCAGGATGCGGAGGCGGTACTCGACGAGCCCGGCGGTGGCCGCGGGCGCCGTCGCGCGAGCCGCGAGACACGCGGCGAGACCGCGCTCGTACGCGGCGGTGTCCGCGTCGAACGCGATCAGCCCGCCGGCCTTGATGCCGACCGCGCCCCCGACGATGGCGCCGGCGGAGGCGGCCTTCCCGGAAATGTCACCGATCAGTCCGAACAGCGCGCCCAGGCTCGCGCCGGCGAAGCCGCCGATCACCGCGCCGACCGGCGACCCCTTGTGGAGCGAGGCGCCGGGATCGAAGTTCTGCGCGCGCTGCACCTCGACGGCGCAGGCGAACCGCGCGCGCTCGATCGGATCGTCGACGGCCGCGGAATTGCGCGACGGGGCCGGCGGCGCCGGCACCCCCGCCGGTGTGGTGGCGAGCTCGTGCGTCTCCATCGCGCAGGCCCCGGTGAGAACCGCGACGAGGGTCGCCATGGCGATCGCGCGCGAAGCCCGTGTGGACGACATGAGTGCCATCAGGGTACGCGGGGCGGGCGAGGGTTCGCACGAAAGAGATTCACGGGGGCGCGATGGCACGCGGGTGACAGGGTTGCCGGGCCGGCTGGCACGCCGGGCGGCGCACTATTCCGAGACGGATCGCGAGGCGCTCACCCTATAGTCGCCGGGTGATGATCGCGCACCGCCAGCGCGGATCGATCGCGCTCGTGATGACGAGCGCGCTGCTGCTTGTCGCGTCGCCGGTCTTCGCAGGTGCGCCCACCGACCGGCTCCGGCACCTCTTCTTCCAGGTCGACGCCGTGCTGTCCGATCCGGCCACCGAAGACCGGCCGCTCGAGCGTGTCGCGCGCATCCGGCGTCTCGTGTCGGAGGCCGCCGACATCCGCGCCGCCGCCGCCGTGGCGCTCGGGCAGGAATGGGAGGCGCGGACCGCGCAGGAGCGGGAGGAGTTTCTCGCCCTGTTCAACGAGCTCGTCGAGCGCGCGTACGTCGGACGTCTGGCGGGCGCGGTGCGCGCGGCGGGCCGGATCGACGTCCGTTACGCCGACGAGGTGATCACGGGCCACGACGCCACGGTGACGACCATGCTGCGCGGCCGCGGCGGGCACGACCTCCGGGTGGAGTACCGCATGATCGCGCGTGACGGCCGCTGGCGCGTGCGCGACCTCGTGATCGACGGCGTCAGCACGGTCGAGAACTACCGCGCGCAGTTCCGGCGCGTGCTGGACCAGAGCACCTATCGCGCGCTCGTCACCCAGCTGCGCGAGCGCGTCCACGCGGAGTCGCTGATGTTCACGCGCAAGGATCCGCCGCTCGCCGCGCCGGAGCCGGCTGTGCCTGAGCCGGCCGCGACGGCCACGGCGCTCCCGTCGCCGCCGCCCGTGGCTGCGACGCCCCCCGCGGCCGCCACTGCGGCCGGCAGCACGCCGGCCCGTGAAGAGCGCGTCGCGCCCACGGCGGCGCCGACCGCGGTCGTGGCAGCGAGCCGCCCGTCGTCACGTGGCGTGGCCGCGGTGGCGAAGCCCACCATCGTGTCGTCGCCCGCCCGTCGGGAACCTGTGATCAGGTCGGCGACGCCGATCCCCGAGATCTCGATCCCGGCGCCGGAACCGGGGGCGGTGGGGATGGCCCTCGGCGCCGGGCTCCTCGGCCTCGTCGGGATGGCCGGCGCCGCGTTCGTGCGCCGGCGCGCGACGCCGCAGCGGTAAGGCCCGCCGACGGCCTCGACGCGTTACGCGAGCGCTCGATGGGCACGATCACGCTCGCCACGTGCGCGGCGTGGCCGTCGCTGAGCGCCAGCGATGCAAGTCTCGCCGCCGCGCTGCGCGCCCGCGGCTGGACGGTGGAATCGGCGCCGTGGAACGGCACGTTCGACCCGTTCACGCACGGGCCCGTGGTCGTTCGCTCCACGTGGGATTTTCACGAGGCGCCCGACGCGTATCTCGCGTGGCTCGATCGCCTCGACGCGCGTCGGACGTTCAACGCGCCGTCGCTGATCCGCCGGAATCTCGCGAAGACGCACGTGCTGGACCTCGCCGCGCGTGGCGTGCCGGTGCCGCGTTCACGCGCGGTGGACGCCACACCGGCCGCCGTCGCCGCGGCGCTCGACGAGCTGCGCCTGCAGGATGCCGTGATCAAGCCGGCGATCGGCGCGAGCGGCTTCGGCGTCGAGCGTGTGGCGCGCGGCAGCGAGGCGGAGGCCTTGCGCCGCGCGGCGACGCACAAGGCGACGGCTCGCGTGCTCGTCCAGGAGTTCCTGCGGGAGATCGCGGGCGGTGAGCTCGCGGGCGTGTTCTTCGACGGCGCGTTCTCGCACGGGCTGCGTCGCGTCCCGGCCGCGGGGGAGTTCAGGATCAACGAGATGTACGGCGGACGCATGGAAGCGGCAGCCCTCGCTCCCGGCGTCGTGGCGCAGATGGCCGCGGTGCTCGCGCTCGTGCCGGAGCCCGCGCTCTACGCCCGCGTCGACGGCGTCGTCCGCGACGGACGCTTCATGCTCATGGAAGTCGAGGTGAACGAGCCCCGCCTCGGCCTCGACCTCGTCCCGGGCGCCGCAGAGCGCTTCGCCGGCGCGCTCCTCGCCCGGCTCTAACGGAGCTCGGCCTTGAGGACCGCGCGGGCGCGGACGGTGATGAGGCCCGGCTCGATCGGCGTCGGCGTCGCGCCCGCGCGCGCGGCCATCGTCTCGTAGCGCGGGCCGGGGCGCTCGACGTCGACGGCCTGCACCTCGACGATGCGGCCGAGCCGCATGCCGAGCGCTTCGGCCATGGCCGTCGCGCGGCGCTGCGCGTCCTGCGTCGCGAGCTTCAGCGCCTGCGTCTCCGCCGGACGCGAATCGGCGAGCGTGAACGCGATGCCGCCCGACACGTGGGCGCCCGCCCCGACGCCGGCGTCGAGCGCGCGCCCGATCGACGCGGGGTCCTTCGTCTTCACCTGCACGGTGTTGTTCGCGCGATACGCCACGATCTTCGGCTCCGCGCCCTGCCGATGATCCATGAGCGGCGTGAGCGACACGGCGCGCGTGGCGACGTCCGGCGCCGCGAAGCCGGCCTGCGCGAGCGCGGCGACGACGGCCGTCATCGCACGCGCATTGTTCTCGAGCGCCTCCTTGGCGGTCGGCGCGTCGGTGGTGACGCCCAGCGAGAGCATCGCGAGGTCCGGCGGAAGGCTGACCTCGCCTTCACCCGTCGCCTCGACCGTGGGGCGCGCGAGCGCGGGCAGGGGCGCGGCGACGAGAAGGACCGCGAGCGCGACCAGCGCCACGACGGGCGCGCGCCGCAGCGTCACCGCGAGATCGTCAGCCGCTCGCGGCCGTAGTGGTCGTCGTCGACCCACGGCTTGCCCTCGGCGAAGCGCGTGGAGCGGAACGGTGTCAGGTCGACGAGCTTCGGCGTGCCGTGGACGATCCACTCCGCGAGACACCGTCCGATCGCCGGCGACGTCTTGAACGACGTGCCGGAGTCGCCGACCATCCCGTACAGGCCGGGGATCGACGGGAACTGATCGATGATCGGGCGCCCGTCGTCGCTCATCATGATCATGCCGGCCCAGCCGCCGCGCATCGTCGCATCGGCGAACGCGGGCAGCCGCGCGGCGAGCGTCGTCCGCGCGTCCTGCACGAACTGCGGATCGACGCCCTCGTCGTAGGTGTCCGGATCCGCGCCGCTCCGGCCGAGCTCGACACCGATGAGCGTCGCGTTGGGGCCTTCCGGGCGCATCCACGAGTGGTGCACGGCGTCGATGACGACGGGATGGCGGTGCGTCCATCCCGGCGGCCAGCGGAAGATCGAGATCTGGATCCGGAACGGCGCGAGCGGCAGCGCGAGCCCCAGCGGCTGCAGCAGCGGGTTCGCCCACGCGCCGGGGACGAGCACCACCGTCGGCGCCATGATCCGCTCGCGATCGGTCTCGACGCCGGCCACGCGCCCGTGCTCCACGAGCACGCGCGTGACCCGCACGCCGGTCTCGACGCTCACGCCGAGGCGCCGCGCGGCGGCCGCGAAGCCGAACGCGGTCGCATTCGGATCGGCGAAGCCCGACGACCGCTCGTACGCGGCGCCGCCGACGTCGTCGATGACCACACCGGGCAGCAGGTCGCGCAGCTCGCGGTCGTCGATCACGCGCGTGTCGATGCCGAGCGTCTGCTGGCGCGCCACGTTGCGATGGAGCGCCTCGCGATACTGGTGCTTCACGAGCTGCACGAAGCCGACGGGCGACCAGCCGCAGTCGCCGCCGACCACGTCGGCGAAGTCCTGGAAGACCTTCAGGCTCTCGAGCGCGAGGCGCGACTCGACGTCGTTCGTGTAGTGCATCCGGACGAGCGAGCCCGACTTGCCGGTCGCGCCGGCGGCGATCTGGCGGCGCTCGAGCAGCACGACGTTCTTCATCCCGAGCGTCGCGAGGTGGAACGCGGTGCTCGTACCGTTCGCGCCGCCTCCGACGACGACGACGTCCGCGGTGCGCGCCACGCTACGCTCCGAACCGCGGGACGAAGCCGTCGCCCTTCGCGTCGACGCGGCAGACGAACGGCGCGCCGAAGTGCGTCGGCATCAGCACCGCCCCGCTGCCGGCGCACACCTCGAGGACCGTGCGCCGGCTCTTGCGCGCGTTCTCCGCGTCCTCGCACGCGAAACTGTTCCACTCCGGGTGGAAGACCTGGATCGCCTGGTGGAGGATGTCGCCGCAGAACATCGCGCGCGCGCCGCGCGAGACCATCGAGATGTAGCGCGTGCCCGGCGTGTGGCCCGGCGCGGGCTCGAGCGTGAAGTGCTCGTCGGCGGTGTGCGTGCCGGAGATGAGATCCGCCTTTCCCGCTTCGGCGATCGGCGCGACGCTGTCCTTGTACGCGAGCGCGTTCCCCGGCTGCTTCTGCGGATCGATCGTCTTGAAGTGCTCGAAGTCCGTCCGGTCGAAGAGGTAGCGCGCGTTGGGGAACGTGGGGACCCAGCGCCCGTTGTCGAGGCGCGTGTTCCAGCCGACGTGGTCGTTGTGGAGGTGCGTGCACATCACCGCGTCGATCTGCGCGGGCGTCGCGCCCGCCTTCGCGAGCCGGTCGAGCCACGGCGTCTTCATGCGGTGCCACAGGGGGCGGTTCGGACGCTCCTTGTCGTTGCCGACGCAGGCGTCGATGAGGATCCGGCGCCCGCCGACCTGCACGAGCCAGCTGTGGATGCTGAGCTTCAGCTTGCCGGTGGCCGGATCGTAGTGGTTCGGCAGCATCCACTCGCGATGCTGCTCGACGACCTCCGGCCGCCACGTGCCCGGGAAGAACATCGTGGCGTCGAAGTTCGGCTCGTAGGATTCCTCGATGCGCGTGACGGTCGCGGCGCCGATCGTGAAGGTGTCCATGGCCGTAGAGATACCACAGGCGTCACCCGCTCAGCGCGGCGCGCGCCGCGCCGTGCTCGACGCGCCGCGAACGGGGCGGCCGTCAGCGCGAAGCGCAGGTTCCGCAGCACGACGCCCAGCGGCGGCCGCGCGGCGCTGGTCGCCATCTCGAGGTAGATCATGCCGACGAACTGCCGGCCTATCGCGCGCGCGAACGGCTGGCCCCAGGCCTCGTAGCGGCGCGCCGCGTCCTCGATCCAGCAAATGCCCTTGCTCCACTCGCCGGCGAGGACGAGCGCGAGGCCGTACGGCGCCTCGAGGGCGACGAAGTTGGACAGCACCATGGCCCCGGCATCCGTCTGCCGGCGGAACTCGTCGAGATGCTCCCGACTCTCGCGCGGTCGGCCGCCGAACACGAGCGCTATCGTGCGGGCGACGCGAGAGTAGATGCGGTCGAGCCCGCTCAGCGAGCGCCGGACGCTCGCCTCGGCGTACTCGAGCGCTGCGTCGGTGTCGCCCAGAGGCCCATCGCCTTCGGACGCGGATCGCCCGTGGCCGCGCTCAGCTCGAGCAGCCGGTGGCTGCGCCGCTCGGCCTCGGCGAGCCGACCCCAGATCCCGGCGTCGATCGCGAGCGCGAGGAGCACCTTCGACCTGAGCCACACGTCGCGGAGCCGCTCTGCGATCTCGATCGCGCGCCGGCCGAGCCGCTCGACCGTCGCCTGCCGGGCGGGCTCGTGGGGCGCCCAGTGGATGTGGAACCACATGAGCCCCATCGACGCGTACCCGATGGATTCCTCGTAACCGATCTCGAAGAGGAACCGCGCGAGCCGCGGCGTGTCCCCGAGCGCCTCGACGCGCGGGAGGTACTCCTCGACGAGCGCGATGACGCTCCGAAAGTCGCAGCGGAAGTAGTGCACGCGCGCGATCTGGAGCAGTACGTCCGCGAGGAAGGCTTCGTCCGCGCATCCGGGCACGGCGCGGAGCAGATCGAGCGTCTGGCGGAAACGGGCCTCGGCCGCGCCGAGCGAGTACAGCGCGAGGCTGCGGGCGCCGGCCAGCGCGAGGTAGCGCACGGCCTTCTCGGCGCGGCGCGTCTGCGCATAGTGGTCGGCGATCGCGTCCGTCGCCTCGGCGAGCCGTCCCGCGCTGAGGTCTTCGAGGACCGCTGCGACGCGCTCGTGCAGTTCCTCGCGTCGCGCCTTGAGGAGGCTCTGGTAGACGGCGTCCCGTACGAGCGCGTGCTTGAACGTCATCTCGTCTCCGTCCGGCTCTCGGAAGACGAGATCCTGCCGCTCGAGCTCGCCCAGCCATGACGCGAGCTCGCCGTCGACTCGGCAAACACGGCGCACCACGTCGACGGCGAACCGGCGGCCGACGACCGCCGCCGCGTCAAGGACATGGCGCGGACCGTCGGCGAGGCGACCGATCCGCTCCATGAGCAGGTTCTCCAGCGAGACGGGCAAGGCGGTGCTGCCCGCGGTGCGGTCCATGGCGCCGGTCCCGTTCAGGTACGTCGCGAGGTCCTCGGCGAACAGCGGATTGCCTTCCGCCTTGTCGAGAACGAGGGTCTGGAGCCCCGGCGCCAGCGCGTCGGCTCCGAGGCGTGACGTGACGAGCTCCAGCGTGCTCGTGCGCGACAGCGGCGCGAGCGCCAGCCCAGTCGAGGAACTCCTCCGACGCCGCGTCGATCCAGTGCAGGTCCTCGACGATCAGCGCGGTGGGCGACAGGCGGCTACGCGCCTCCAGCACGCATTCGAGCGCGTGTCGAACCCTCGCGCCGAGCAGCTCGGGATCGAGCGCCCGCACCGCCGCCGGCGCTCGGCCGAGCAGGTGGAGGAGGTACGGGAGCACCTCGCGCTCCGTGACGCCGAGCACGTCGAGCGCGCGCGCGAGCTTCACCTCGGCGCCGTCCTCGCCTTCGGCGATCCGGAACGACGTGCGCAGGACCTCGACGAATGGAAGGAACGGCGTGGTCCGGCCCTCGCCGGTGCAGTGGCCCCGGAGGAACGTGGCCTCGTCCGTCGGCACGCGCGACGCGAACTCGTGGAGCAGCCGTGACTTGCCGAGCCCGGCTTCGCCGACGACGTTCACGACGCGCACGCCGTGGCCATCCCGCCGGCGGTCGAGCAGCGTGTCCAGCTCCGCGCGGCGGCCGACGAGCGGCGTGAGCCCGCGTCGGAGCGACACGGCGAACCGCGTCCCGATGCCGCGCGCGCGCCGCACGCGATGGATGCGGACCGGCCGCTCGAGGCCCTTGAACGGCTGATCCCCCAGGGCCTCGACGTCGAACAGCCCGTCCACGAGTCGCTGCGTGACGTCGCTGATGACGACGTCGTTCGGCTCGGCGAGCGCCTGGAGGCGCGCCGCGACGTTCGGCGTCTCGCCGAGCGCGAGCGCCTCGTGCCGGTCGCCACCGCCGACGTCGCCCACGACGACCAGCCCCGTATGGATCCCGACGCGAACGCGGAGAGGCGCGGGCAGGCTCACGCTCGGGTGGACCAGTGCGCCGATCTCGCTCGCGATCTCGAGCCCGGCGCGGACGGCACGTGCCGCGTCGTCCTCGTGGGCCTTGGGGAAGCCGAAGTAGACGAGCAGGCCGTCCCCCAGGTACTGCGCGATGTGGCCGTCGTGACGCGCGATCGCCGTCGTGGCCATCTCCTGGTAGGCGCGCACGACGTCGCGGAGATCCTCGGGGTCCAGCCGGCTCGCGAGCGCCGTCGAGCCGACGAGGTCGCAGAAGAGGACGGTGAGCTGGCGCCGCTCACTCACGGCGCGAGCGTACGACATCGGTGCGGAGGTTGACAGGGCCGTGCGGAAACTCCTATAAACGCGGCAGGAACCAGAGCTTCGTCACTCACCTTGATGGAGGTATTCCGTATGGCCCAACTCAGCAGGCGCGACGTCCTCAAGGGCCTCGCCGCCGTCGGTGCCGCCGGGGCGGTCGCGTCGCGCGCGACACCCGCCGCGGCCCAGACGACGCAGAAGAAGGAGCTCGTCGTCGCGCAGGGCGGCGACGTCGCGAACTTCGATCCGCACATGAGCACGTCGGCGAACGACATCCGCGTGTCGTTCAATCTCTTCGACAACCTCGTCTCGCGGCATCCGGATCAGAAGCTCCATCCGGGGCTCGCGACCGAGTGGAAGCTCACCGCGCCGACGACGTGGACATTCAAGATCCGCCAGGGCGTGAAGTTCCACAACGGCGATCCGTTCACCTCCGCCGACGCGAAGTTCAGCCTCGAGCGGACGTACGATCCCGCGGCGAAGACACGGGTCAACACCGTCTTCACGTCGATCGACCGCATCGAAGCGCCCGACGCCGGCACGCTCGTCATCCACACGAAGAAGCCGGATCCGCTGCTCCCCGCGCGCCTCGCGTTCTACGGCGGCCAGATCGTGCCGAAGAAGTATCTCGAGAGCGTGAAGGCCGACGGCTTCAACCAGAAGCCGGTGGGCACCGGACCGGTGAAGTTCGGCTCGTGGACCAAGGACGACAAGACCGTCCTCGCAGCCAACGGCGACTACTGGGGCGGCAAGCCGGACTTCGACCGGATGACCTTCCGCGCGATCCCGGAGACCGCGCCGCGGATCGCATCGCTGCTGAAGGGCGAGGTCGACGTGATCACGCAGCTCCCGCCGGATCACGGCGAGCGCGTGAGCGGCAACGCCTCCACGCGTGTGGTCGGCGCGCTCTACGCCGGCCTGTACGTGCTCGCGGTCAACTCGAAGGTGAAGCCGCTCGACAACCCGCTCGTGAAGCAGGCGCTGGCGCTCGGCATCGACCGCGACGCGATCGTCAAGGAGCTCTGGCGCGCGCGCGGGATCGTGCCGAACGGTCCGATCGCGAAAGGTGACAACCACTACGACACCGGGCTGCCCGCGCTGAAGTACGACCCGAAGGAAGCGCGCGAGCGGCTGAAGAAGGCGGGCTACAAGAACGAGGAGATCGTCGTCGAGACCACCGTCGGCTACATGGCGAACGACAAGCCGATGGCCGAGGCGATCGTCGGCATGTGGCGCGACGTCGGCGTCAACGCGAAGGTCGAGGTGTTCGAGTACTCGGTGCGCGCGCAGAAGAACCGGGACAAGACGTTCAAGGGCCTGTGGTGGTCCGATCCGACGTCCACGCTCGCCGACCCCGACGGGATGATGTGGCGCCTGCTCGGCCCGGGCGGCCCGCAGGACTACTGGCGTCACGCCGAGTTCGACGAGCTGGGCAACGCCGCGCGCTTCTCGGTCGACGAGAAGTTCCGGGGCGAGGCGTACAAGAAGATGACGCGCGTCTTCCTCGAGCACTTCCCGTGGATCCCGGTCGTCCAGCCGTACGAGGACTACGGGCTGCAGAAGCACGTCGAGTGGACGCCGAACCCGAACCAGCAGTTCGAGATCCGCAAGTTCAACTTCAAGTTCCGTCGTTAACCCGGAGGGGGGGGTCACCCCCCTTCCGGCGGTTGGAGAGAGCGGACCGTCAGGTCCGCTCTCTCCGCCCTGCCTCCCCCCAGGAATCGGATTGCGCCGGCGAGGCCGGCGCTCGGCCACCGCTGATCTGATGCGTGGGTTTGTGAGTTTCCTCGGCACACGGCTGGCGCGCGCGTTTGTGGCGCTGTGGCTCGTCTCCACGGTCGTCTTTGTCGTCATGCGGCTGTCCGGGGATCCCGTGCCCCTGCTGCTGCCGCCGGACGCGCCGCGGAGCGAGATCTTTCGCGTGCGCGCGGAGCTCGGCCTCGACAAGCCGATGATCGTCCAGTACGGGATCTTTCTCGGCAACGTCGCGCGCGGGGACTTCGGGCGCTCGATCCACTTCCGGGACTCCGCGATGAACGTGGTGATCGGCTATCTGCCCGCGAGCCTCGAGCTCGCGCTCACCGCGTTCGTGCTCGCGGCGGCCGTCGCGGTGCCCGTGGGACTCGTGTCCGCGATCCGGCGCAACACGCTGATCGACCACGCGGCGATGGGGGTGGCGCTCGTCGGGCAATCCGCTCCGACGTTCTTCCTCGGCATCCTCCTGATCCTCGTGCTCTCGCTGCAGGCGGGACTGTTTCCGACGTCGGGCCGCGGTGACTGGCGTCACCTCGTGCTGCCCGGCCTCACGCTCGGCGCGTTCGCGATGGCGTCGATCGCGCGCCTCACGCGCTCCGCGGTGCTCGAAGTGCTCCGTGCGGACTTCGTCCGCACGGCGCGCGCGAAGGGCGTGTCCGAAGCGCTCGTCGTCGGCAAGCACACGCTGCGCAACGCGGCGCTGCCGATCATCACGATCACGGGCCTCCAGCTCGGCCAGCTCCTCGCGGGCGCGGTCGTGACCGAGACCGTGTTCGCGTGGCCGGGCATCGGCCGGCTCGCGATCCAGTCGATCTACAACCGCGACTACCCGATCGTGCAGTGCACCGTGTTTCTCTCCGCCGCGTCGTTCGTGGTCATCAACTTCCTGATCGACGTCCTCTATGGCGTCCTCGATCCCCGTCTCCGCACCCGCTGACCTCGCGCCGCGGCGTCGCGTGCCGTGGCTGGCGGTGCTCGCCGTCGGATTCGTGGGCTCGCTCTTCCTGATGGCGGCCGCGGCGCCGTTCATCGCGCCGCACGACCCGGTGCGGCAGTCGCTCCGTCTGCGCCTCAAGCCGCCCACGATGGAAGCCGCGGACGGGCGCGCGCACCCGTTCGGCACCGATCATCTCGGGCGCGACGTGCTCTCGCGCGTGATCCATGGCTCGCGGGTCTCGCTGCTGATCGGCTTCGCGGCGGTCGGGGTGGGGAGCCTCGTCGGCGCCACGCTCGGGATCGTCGCGGGCTACCGGCGCGGCTGGTTCGACACCGTCATCATGACGCTGGCCGACGCCCAGCTCGCGTTCCCGTTCATCCTGCTCGCCATCGGGATCATCGCCGTGCTGGGGCCAAGCTTTCCTACCCTGGTGGTGGTCGTCGGGCTCTCGGGCTGGATGACGTACGCCCGCGTCCTCCGGGCGCAGGTCCTGGTGCTCCGCTCGCGCGAGTTCGTGGACGCCATCCACGGGCTCGGCGGCTCGACGCTGCGCATCATTCTCCGCCACATCCTGCCTAACGTCCTGTCGTCGCTGGTGGTCATCGCCACCCTCGAGCTCGCCCGGGCCATCGTCCTCGAGGCCACCCTTTCGTTTCTCGGCCTCGGGATCCAGCCGCCCACCCCCTCCTGGGGAGGGATGATCCACGAGGGGCGCGAATACCTCGATTCGGCCTGGTGGATCTCCACCTTCCCCGGGCTCGTACTCATGCTGTCGTCCCTCGTCGTCAGCCGCCTCGGGGACTGGCTCCGGGACGTCCTGGACCCCACGCTGAGGGGCGAATAGCCGGGCTTTTTTCGCGATTCTGCTACACTGAAACGACGCGTCAGCGGAGGCGTTGTTGGCCCAGACAGACAGCGTTCAGGTCCTCCAGCAGCGGGTCGAATTCGAGCAGAAGCTCATCGCGCTGGTCAACCGCGTCCACGCCGCCAAGACACTCGACTCGATCTTCATCGAGTTCCAGCACGAGGTCCTGGAGCTGATGGACGCCGAGCGCATGACGCTGTACGGCGTCGACGCCGATCGCAAGGAGGTCTACTCCAAGTACCTCGACCTCGACACGATCAAGGAGATCCGCGTCCCGATCAGTTCCACGAGCATGGCCGGGTTCGCGGTGCTCAACCGGCAGATGCTCAACGTCACGGACGCGTACGACAGCGCCGAGCTCCAGCGGATCTCGCCGACGCTGCACTTCAACAGCTCGTTCGACAAGCGCTCGGGCTTCCGCACGACGCAAGCGCTGACGATGCCGATCCAGCACAAGAACCGCGCCGTCGTCGGCGCGATCCAGATCCTCAACAAGAAGCACGGCCCGCGCTTCACCAAGGAAGACGAGGGCAACCTCGCGCGGATCGCCAAGACGCTCGGCATCGCGTTCCAGGCGGTGGTGGCGGACGCGCTCGCCTACAACCAGGTCCAGCTCACCCAGCGCCGGCCCGGGAAGTTCGACTACCTGCTCACGCAGCATCGCGTGACGCAGGAGGAGCTCAACGCCGCCATCTCGGAGTCGCGGGCCAAGCAGACGGACGTCGAGACGATCCTCGTCGAGTCCTACAGGGTGCCGAAGGCGGACATGGGCGCCTCGCTGAGCATGTTCTACCGGGTGCCCTACCAGGAGTACGACGAGCGCATCGTCCCGCCGCCGGACCTCATGCGCGACCTCAAGCTCGAGTTCCTCAAGAGCAATTACTGGCTGCCCCTCAAGCGCGAGGACGACGGCTCGGTCCTGGTGCTGATCGACAATCCCCAGGACCTCAGCAAGGTCGACAGCATCACGCAGCTCCTGCCGCGGCAGCGCGTGAAGTTCGCGGTCGGGCTGCGCACGGACATCTCCACGTTCCTCGCGGCGGCGAGCGGCGAGCTGACGCCGAAGGACTCCATCAGCGCCCTGATCGGCGAGCTCAGGACCGAGGACGCGCCCGAGAAGATCGAAGACTCGATGAGCGGCGAGGTCGACGAGAACGACTCCACGGTCGTCCGCCTCGCGAACCAGGTCATCGTGGACGCCTACAAGGCGCGCGCCTCCGACATCCACGTCGAGCCGTACGGGTCCAACAAGGACACCATGATCCGGTACCGCATCGACGGCCAGTGCATCGAGTACCAGAAGATCCCGGGCGCGTACCGGCGCGCCATCGTCGCCCGGCTCAAGATCATGTCGAGGCTCGACATCGCCGAGCGGCGCAAGCCGCAGGACGGCAAGATCAAGTTCAAGCTGCCGGACTCGCGCGAGATCGAGCTGCGCGTCGCCACCATCCCGACCGCCGGCGGCAACGAAGACGTGGTCATGCGGATCCTCGCCGCGAGCGAGCCGATCCCCATCGACAAGCTCGGCATGACCGACCGCAACCTGCGCGAGATGCAGGCCATCGCGTCGAAGCCCTACGGCCTGATCCTCGTGGTCGGTCCCACGGGCTCCGGCAAGACGACGAGCCTCCACTCCGTGCTGGGCTACATCAACAAGCCGGACCGCAAGATCTGGACGGCGGAGGATCCCGTCGAGATCACGCAGTACGGGCTCCGCCAGGTGCAGGTGCAGCCGAAGATCGGCTTCACGTTCGCGGCGGCGATGCGGTCGTTCCTGCGCGCCGACCCCGACGTGATCATGGTCGGCGAGATGCGCGACGAGGAGACGGCGTCGACGGGCATCGAGGCCTCGCTGACCGGCCACCTGGTCTTCTCCACCTTGCACACCAACAGCTCGGTCGAGACGGTCATCCGGCTGCTCGACATGGGCCTCGATCCGTTCAACTTCGCCGACGCGCTGCTCGGCATCATGGCCCAGCGGCTCGTCCGCCGGATCTGCGAGAAGTGCAAGGAGTCCTACCATCCGGACCGGTCGGAATTCGACGAGCTCGCGACGTCGTACGGCAAGGAAGAGTTCGAGAAGCTCGGCCACGAGTACGACGAGAAGTTCGTCCTCTATCGCGGCAAGGGCTGTGCGAACTGCAACAACACCGGGTACCGCGGGCGCGCCGGCATCCACGAGCTGCTCGTCGCCGGCGACGAGATCAAGCGCCTGATCCAGGCGAAGGCGCGCGTGCCGGAGATGGTCGCGTCCGCGAAGAGCGACGGCATGACGACGCTCGTGCAGGACGGCATCCTGAAGTCGCTCCAGGGCGTGACCGACTTCCGCCAGGTCAAAGCCGTCGCAATCAAATAACTCGGAGGGGGGCTTCGCCCCCTTCCGACGGTCGTCGCACGCCGTGGTCACGGCGTGCTCCTCCCTGCCTCCCCCAGGATTCGGATTACGCGGGCGAAGCCCGCGCTCGGAATGGTTACCGCCAGAGTTTTGCGGGATCGATCCTCAGGCCTGGGAACCGGGGGGAGGTCGGTGAGATCCGTGGTTCGACGGTCGGCGGCGCCATACACGCCGGCCTCGGCGCGGTAGATCTCGATCGCGCGCGCATCGTGGTCGACGATCCAGTAGAACGGGACACCGCAGCGCTCGAAGAGTTGCTTCTTCGTTTGCCGGTCATTGCGCGCGGTCGACGGGGAGAGAATCTCGACTGCGAGTGTCGGGCCGCCATCGACGGTGCCGCGCGCGCTCACCAGATTCATTCGCTCGTTCGCGATGCAGATGATGTCGGGTTCGACAATCGTCGTGTTCGTGAGCACGACGGCGATTGGAGCAGGAACCACTTCGCCGAGATCGCTGGCCGGCATCACCGACAACTCGCCCTCATGGATTTCGTACCGCATGCCGCGAACGATCCGGGCTTAGCTTCCGGGGGAAGGCGCGTTCAACGCTTCGCGCACCGTGCGCGCGAAGACCTCCGGGCTGAACGGCTTCTCCACGAACGCGGCGCCCAGGCCCGTGTAGTCGATCGTCTCGTCGGAGTAGCCGGACATGTAGAGGACTCTCAGGCGCGGGTTCCGCGCCAGGCCGCGACGGACCAGCTCCGGGCCGCCCATGTTCGGCATCACGATGTCCGTGATCACGAGCGCGATCTCGTCGGCGCGGCGCTCGAGGATCACGAGCGCTTCGCTGCCGTCCGTGGCCTCGATCACGGGGTAGCCGCGGCGCTGGAGGATGTCGCGCGCCACGAACCGGACGCCTTCCTGGTCTTCCACCAGCAGCACCGTCTCCGAACCCTGCAGCGATCCCTGGAACGGGCGGACCGCCGCCCCGCCGGGCAGTGGACTCTCGGTGCGCGGAAAGAAGATCTGGAACGACGTCCCGCGCCCGGGCTCGCTCGACACCTCGATGAACGCGCCGTTCTGCTTCACCGCGCCGCACACGACGGCGAGGCCGAGGCCCGTGCCCTGGTCGGGCGCCTTCGTCGTGAAGAACGGCTCGAAGAGGTGCGTCTGCGTCTCCGCGTCCATCCCCACGCCGGTGTCGCTCACCGAGAGCATGACGTGCGGTCCGGGACGGCAGTCGACGCGTGACCGGCACCACGCGTCGTCGAGCTCGACGTTCGCGGTCTCGATGGTCAGATCTCCGCCCGCGGGCATCGCGTCGCGCGCGTTCACGACCAGATTCATGATGATCTGCTCGATCTGCCCCTGGTCTGCGTGCACGGGCCCCGGCGCCGGGGCGAGCGCGGCGCGCAGGGCGATCCGCTCGCCCACCATCCGCTGGAGCATCGTCTCCATGTCGCGCACGACGGTATGGAGATCGAGGACGGTCGGCCGGACGACCTGGCCGCGGCTGAAGACGAGCAGCTGGCGGATGAGCGTGGCCGCGCGCAGCGCCGCCTCGAGCACCATGTCGGCTTCGCCGCGGCGTGGATCGTCGGGGGCGAGCCCGTCGCGCAGGAATTGCGTGCGGCTCCGGATCACGGTGAGGAGGTTGTTGAAGTCGTGCGCGATGCCCCCCGCGAGGCGCCCGATCGCCTCCATGCGCTGCGCCTGGCGATACCGCTCCTCGGTGCGCTTGCGCGCTCGCCGCGCCTCGACCTCGCGCAGCTCGCGCACGATCGCGGGGCCGAGCCGCGCGAGGTTGTCCTTCATGATGTAGTCGCGCGCGCCCGCGCGCATGGCCTGCACGGCGGTCTCCTCGCCGATCGCGCCCGAGACGATGATGAAGGGCGCGTCGACGCCGCTGGCCTGCAGCAGCGCGAGCGCTTCGGGAGCGCTGAAGCCCGGCAGGTTGTGATCGGAGATCACGAGGTCCCACGGACCGCGCGCGAGCGCCGCCTGGAGCTCGGCCGCGGTCTGGACGCGCTCGGCCGCCGGCTCGTAGCCGGCGCGCCGCAGCTCGCGCAGCAGCAGCTCCGCGTCGTCCGCGGAGTCCTCGACGAGGAGCAGGCGCAACAGCGTCGCCACTACGCCGGCGCCGTCTCCGCCGGCACGCGATTGAGCCGGAACCAGTAGCGGCCGAGCGCCCCGACGGCGTCGGCGAACTGCGCGGAGTCCTCGGGCTTGCGGACGTAGCTGTTCGCGCCGAGCCGGTAGCTTTGCGTGAGATCGTCCCGTTCGTCCGACGAGGTGAGCACGACCACGGGCACGAGCTTCGTGCGCTCGTCGCTCCGCATGCGCCGCAGGACCTCGAGACCGTCCACGCGCGGCATCTTCAGGTCGAGGGACACCACCTTCGGGAGGGTCTGGGCGGTGCCGAGGAAATCGAGCGCCTGCACCCCGTCGCGCGCCACGACGACGTCGTTGGGACCGAGCACGCCGGCGTGATTGAACACCCGCTGCATCAGTGCGACGTCGTCGGGATTGTCGTCGACGAGGAGGACGAACGGTCTGTCCATAGACCCTCCGCTCGTTTACAGGACGAAGTAGAACGTGTCGCCGCCCTCGACCGCGCCTTCGCCCCACACCCGCCCGCCGTGCCGCAAGACGATGCGCTGCACGGTCGCGAGGCCGATGCCCGTGCCCTCGAAGTCTTCCACGGTATGCAGCCGCTGGAACGGACGGAAGAGCTTGCCCGCGTACGCCATGTCGAAGCCTGCGCCGTCGTCGCGCACGAAGTAGGCGCGCTCGCCGTCACGCGCGGTCACGCCGAGCTCGATCCGCGCCACGGCGTGCTTGCGGGTGAACTTCCACGAGTTGCTGAAGAGGTTCTCGAGCATCGCGCGGAGCAGCCCGGGATCGCCCTGCACGACGAGATCCTCCGCGATGTCGAACGTGACGCGGCGGTCGGGCTGCCGGACCTTCAGCTCCTCGGCGACGGTGCGCGCGAGCGCCGTCAGGTCGACGCGCACGCGATGGATCTCGCTGCGCGTGACGCGCGACAGGTTCGGCAGGTCCTCGATCAGCTGCGCCATGTGCTGGCTGCCCGCGCGCACGCGGCTCAGGTAGTGCCGGCCCGTCTCGTCGAGCGTGTCTCCGTACTCTTCCTGCAGCGCCTGGCTGAAGCCGCTGATGCCCCGCAGCGGCGCGCGCAGGTCGTGCGACACGGATGATTGCGGCTCAGGTAGTCGGCCTCGTCCCGCGAGCGCGCGTACTTCGTCAGGTAGTAGAGGCCGTGCTTCTGGCTCTTCGACCAGAGCCCTTCTCCCCCCACATAGGCGCGGACGCCAGAGAGAACCTCCATGCCGCCGTAGCCGAGCGAGATGAGCGCCACGATGAGGAGGACGAAGAGGGCGACGACGAGGTTCACCTTGATCGGGATGGGGAGACTCAGGAGGCGATGCACCAGCGCACGTCGGGACATTATTGATCTGTGTATAAGTAATAGACATCGGGTCATAGGAAAGCAGGCAGATCCGCCGCCGCGACAAACGACCGAATGAGCGCAGGACGTCGGCGGACCTTGGCCGTGAGGCGGCACAGGGTCATCAAGAGTTGGGCTTGCGTGTCGGGCTGGCCATTGGCCAGGGCCGCCTTGAAGTGCGTCCAGACGAACTCGTCGGGATTGAGTTCCGGCGCGTAGCCGGGGAAGCGCTCGACGTGCAGCCGGGGATAGCGCTCCAGCAGCGCGCGCACGTCCGGCCCCTTGTGGATGGTCCCGCTGTCCCACACCACGATGACGTGGTGGCGGAGGTGGCGCAGCACGGCGCGCAGGAACACGGCGACCTCGACAGGGGTGACGTTGTTGGGATGAAAGTGCACGTAGAGTCCGAACCGGCGGCGCTGCGCGCTGACCGTGACGGCGGAGATCGCGGAGATCTTGTCGCGGCGATAGCGGTGCCGCAGGATCGGCGTCTGGCCCCGAGGGGCCCAGGTCCTCCGGACGTTGGGAATCAGCAGGAAACCCGACTCGTCGAGGAAGACGAGGTGGGCGTTCAGGCGCCGCGCTGTTTTTTGATGGCCGTCCAGCGATACCGCTTCCAGTGCGCGATGGCCGCCTCATCCCGCTCAAGCGCGCGGCGCTCCGGCTTCTGGCAGGACCAGCCCAGGCCGCTGAGCAGGCGACTCACGTGTGCACGGTGCAGCCGGACGCCGAACTCTCGGCGGATCACCGTCGCGATTCGCTGCGTCGTCCACAGCTCGGTCGGAAACCCCCACGCCATGGCGCCCCGCACCAACAGGCGCGGCAGCCTCTCCACCTGCTTCGCTCTCAGCTTTGGGGGTCGGCCGGGGGCCGGGCGCGCGCGCAGTGCGTCCACGCCGCGGCGCTGCACCCGGTCTCGCCACAGGATGACCGAACTCTGAGAACACTCGAGGCGCCGCGCCACCTCCGTCACCGAGGCGCCACCCTGCAACAGCTCGATGGCGCGTCGCCGCCGCCGCTCCAGCTCCTGCGGAGTTCCGTGAGGTCTCATGCACCAATGATATGCGGATCATCGGTGGACGTCTATTACTTATGCACGGATCAATAGGGGCTGATACCGTGGCCGTTACGACGCTGTCAAGCGTCCTCCCGTAGCTGCACATTTCGAAACGTCAGCCAGATCAGGACGTCGTAGACGATCTTCAGGCCGCCGCCCAGGACGAACGGGGCCGAGAACGCGACGGTCTGCATCACCCAGCCCGTGAGCGCCGGCGTGATCGCCTGCGCGATCGTGCGCGAAAGATTCGTGAGGCTCGCCGCCGCTTCGCGCTCGTGGTCCGCGACCACCGCCATCACGTACGCCTGGCGCGTCGGGACGTCCATCTGCGAGAGGAGCTGGCGCAGGAAGAGCAGCGCCACGGCGGTCGCCGCGTCCGGCGCGGCGGCGATCGTGATCAGCGCGACGTTCGACACGAGGTGGGTCACCACCATCGTCGGCAGCAGGCCGTAGCGGCTCGCGACGCGCGCGGCGAGCAGGACCGACACCGCGGTGAGGATCTGCGCGACGCCGAAGATCAGCCCGAGCGTGTGGAGCTCGAGCGCGTAACGGCGATAGAGGTAGTAGCTGACGAGCGACTGGATGACGAATCCGCCGGCGAACGAATCGATCGCGAAGAGCGCGGCGAAGCGGCGGATGAGCGGCGCCGACGAGACCGCCGTCTCCGTGCGCCGCGCGGGTGCCGCGCCGACGCGCAGTCGGCCGTAGGCGATCGCCTGCAGCAGCGCCGCGCCCAGGAAGACGAGAAACATGGTGCGATAGCCGGGCGCGAGGCCGATCGCGGCGGCCCCGACGGCGCCGCCGCCGTAGCCGAGGAAGTTGTAGAGCCCGAGGACGTGCGTGCGCCGATCGGGCGGCACCGCGCGCGCGACCACCACTTGCTCGATCGCGAGGAACGGTCCCGTCTCGCCGGCGCCGACGGCGACGTTGCCGATGATGGCCGCGAGCACGACGAGCGGCGCCCACGACGATCCGAGCAGGAGCAGGGCGGACGCCGCGGAGAGCGCGACGAGCGCGAGGAGCGGCGCGCGCGGTCCGAAACGTTCGGCGGGACGGCGCACGAGCCACGTCAACACCGCGCTCCCGGCCAGCGTCAGCGTCACCGCCACGCCGATGCCCCACGTGCTCACGCCGAGCTCGCCGAGATAGACGGGCAGCACGATCCCCAGGAACCCGTAACAGAACGTGCGCGCCGTCTTCGCGACGAGCACCGCGGCGACGTCCGCGGTCAGCGCGGGCATGCGCCGCCGACTCTATCAGAGGGCCCTTCACTTGGGGCTTGACAACTACACATCACGTGTTGAGTAATAGGAGGCCCCGAAGGGGTTTCGGGTCCTGGGGCTGTGGGGCCCCATGTTGGAGGTGGAAGTCGATGAACGCGGTGGACGCGGTGCTGCAGGACGAGCTGGGACGGCTGATGGATCGCCTGGCGGCGTCGGTGCCGGGCGGCAGTCTCGAGGCGACGAGCGCAGGCAATCCGGCGCTTCGTCACCGCCTGGACGATGTGGAGATCACCCTCGCGACCGCGCGGGCGACCCTCCTGGAAGACTACGGGCGCTGGCGGAGAACGCTGGAAGATCTGGAGTCCCTGTGGGCGCTGGCGAGCTGGGCGTCAGCCCCGGCGGCCGAGCCAGCGGCCGAATACGCCGCGGCGCGCGCCGCCTGACGACGCGTAATCGGCGCTGAAGCGCTGACGGACGATCTCGAATCGCTGCCAGTAGTCGGGCAGGGCCTTGGCCCTGCCGAGCTGAGCGCTGAGGAGCCGCCACTCCTCGTCGCTTGCGGCAACGTCCGCGTTGCCGTCGGCAGCTTCGCCCGCGTCCGTGGGGATCTCGTCGCGAAGGCGCTCGAGCAACGCGCGCACGCTCGCGGTGAACTCCTCGCGGTCGCGGGGGTCGTCCGCCACCGGCAGCGGCCGGCCCGCGGCCCGTCGCGCGGACACCATCGCGTCGAGACACGCGTGGTCGAGCGCCTCTTCGAGGCGCGTGCGCAGCTCCGCGTCGATCAGGCTCAGGAGGTCGCGCGGCGCGCCGGCGGGTGTGCGGAACGGCATCAGCCGAGCACCTGGCGCAGACCCTGGGCCAGGGGCATCGGCGTGATGCCGAACGTCGTGTAGAACGGCGTCGGATCCCCGGTGTTGTCCTCCTCGAGCATCAGGAGCTGATCGGGAGTCACCGGGAAAGTGGGCGCGCGATGCAGCACGCGAGCGACCGGGCGCATGAGTCCCATCGGCACGCGTGCGAGACGCACGCGGCGATGCATCACCGTCCCGATCATCTGGAGCAGCTCGACCATCGAGACGGCGTCGGGCCCGGCGACCGTGTACGTCTGCTTCACCGACGCCTCGGCGCGGACCGCGCGGGCGAAGCCGGCGGCGACGTGCTCGATCGGTACCGGCTGCAGGCGTTGGCGTCCATCGCCGATGACCGGCACGATCGGCATCCGGCGGACCATGCCGGCGAGCAGCGAGAGGAATCCATCGCCGGGGCCGTAGATGACGGAGGGCCGGAAGATCGTCCACGCCAGCCCGCTGGCGCGGACCGCCTCCTCAGCCGCCCACTTGGTGCGGTGATACTGCGCCCGGGCGTTCGCGCGCGTGCCGAGCGCGCTCATGTGGAGGAACCGGCGGGCGCCGGCGGCCGCGGCCGCGACGATGACGTTGCGGGTCCCGAGATGGTGGAGCCGGTCGAACGTGATCCCGCGGGTCTTGTGCTCGCGGATGATGCCGACCAGGTGGACGACCGTGTCGCAGCCGGCGATCTCCGCCTCGAGGGTGGGGACCGGGCCGAGGATGTCGCCCTCCACGCGCTCGATGGCCTCGAAGCCGTGGAGGTCGGTCTCCGAGCCCCGGCGGACGAGGCAGCGCACCACGTGGCCCTCGGCGCGCAGCGCCTGGATCACCGCCCGCCCCACGAAGCCCGTGGCGCCCGTGACGAAGGCCCGATGCATCGAGAGGTATCGTATCAAGCCCGCCGAGGCTGGATGCTAAGATCGCGCCGTGGCTTCGATGTCCGCTGTACGGCGCGGCCTCCTCGCGCTCCTCCTCCTGACCCTTCCCGCCGCCGCCCAGGCCCAGCCGTATGACTTCGCGGCCGTCGACGAGGCCGTCCAGGCGAGCATGTCGGGGGGCGAGATCCCGGGGGTCGTCGTCCTGATCGGCATCGGCGACGACATCCTCTATCACCGGGCGTTCGGCTGGCGCGCGCTGGTCCCCGATCCTCAGCCGATGGCGCCGGACACGATCTTCGACATCGCCTCGCTGACGAAGCCGCTCGGCACCACGCTCGCCGTGATGGGTCTCGTCGAGCGCGGGGCGGTGAGCCTCGATGCGCCGCTCGGCAGGTACCTGAAGGAGTTCCGCGGCCGCGCGTTCGAGGGCATCACCGTCCGCCGCTTGCTGACCCACAGCGCGGGCCTTCCGTCGATCCCGAAGGACAAGCTCGTCAAGCGAGGCTTCCCCGGTGCCGCCGCCGCGCTCGCGAGCGAGAAGCTCGATTACCCGCCCGGCTCGGCGTTTCAGTACAGCGACACCGGCTTCATCCTGCTCGGCGAGCTCGTGCGGCGCGTCTCCGGGCAGCCCCTCGACAAGGTCCTCGCGAAGACGCTGTTCACGCCGCTCGGCCTCAGCGACACGAGCTTCGATCCGCCGAAAGCCCAGCTGCGCCGGGTCGCGCCGACCGAGTTCGCCAATGGCCAGCTCCTGCAGGGCGAGGTGCACGATCCGCGCGCGCGCATGCTCGGCGGCGTCGCGGGCCACGCGGGCATGTTCTCCACGGCGCCCGACCTCGCGCGCATCTGCCGGATGCTCCTCGAGGGCGGTGCGCTGAACGGACGCCGCGTGCTGAAGCCCGCCACGATCCAGCTCATGTGGACGCGCTCGACCGAGGGACGCGGCACCCGCGCGCTCGGCTGGGACATGACCTCGCAGTACGCCGCCCTGTGGGCGCCGTTCTTGCCGGCGGGCTCCGTCGGTCACACCGGGTTCACGGGCACGTCGGTGTGGATCGACCCGTCGAGCCGCGCGTACCTGATCCTCCTCACGAACCGCGTCCATCCGAGCGGCGGCTCGAGCGCATCGATCCGCGATCTCCGGATGCGCGTGACCGCCGCCGTGAGCGCGACGTTGTTCCGTCCCCCGCTCGTCCCCAGCGCCGGAGCGGATTCGCCCGCGACCGCATTGGCATCGCCCGGGACCACACCGTCACCCGCGCCCACGCGCGTACGCACCGGACTCGACGTGATGGCGGCGCAGGACTTCGCGCCGCTGCGCGGACATCGTGTCGGGCTGATCACGAATCACACCGGTGTCGACGCGCAGGGACGGCGCGGGATCGACCTGCTGGCCGCGGCGCAGGGCGTGAAGCTGCACGCGATCTTCTCGCCCGAGCACGGCATCACGGGCACCGTGGACGCCGACGTGCCGCACGGCCGCGACCCCGCGACGGGCCGGCCGATCTGGAGCCTTTACGGCCCGACGCGCCGCCCGTCCGAGGAGATGCTGCGCGGCATCACCGCGATCGTCTTCGACGTGCAGGACGTCGGCGCGCGGTACTACACGTACCTCGCCACGCTGCAGTACGCGATGGAGGAAGCGGCGAAGCTCGACCTGCCGGTGGTCGTGCTCGATCGTCCCAATCCCATCACCGGACAGGTCGTCGAAGGCCCGCTGCTCGATGCGGACCTCACGTCGTTCACCGGCCCGCACGTGATCCCGGTGCGCACCGGCATCACCATCGGCGAGTTCGCGCGCCTGGCGGCGGCGGAGCGGAAGATCCCCGTGAAGCTCACGGTGGTGCCGCTCGAAGGTTGGGAGCGGAAGCGCTGGTACGACGAGACGGGGCTGCCGTGGATCAACCCGTCGCCGAACATCCGCTCGGTGACGCAGGCGCTGCTCTACTCGGGCATCGGCCTGCTCGAGGCGACGAACCTCTCGGTCGGGCGGGGGACGGACGCGCCGTTCGAGGTCATCGGCGCGCCGTGGATCGAGCCCGTCTCGCTCGCGGACGCGCTGAACAAGCAGAAGCTCGCCGGCATCCGCTTCGAGCCCGTGCGCTTCACGCCCACGGAGAGCATCTACGGGCGCAAGGAGTGCGCGGGCGTGCGGTTCGTCGTCACCGACCGCGAGGCGATCCGCCCGGTGACGGTCGCGCTCGCGATCGCCGCGACGCTACGCGAGCGTCACCGCAGCCAGTGGAACGCGGAGAAGGTCCAGAACCTCCTGGTGAACCGCCACACGATGTGGGCCTTGCTGCGCGGCGAGCCGTGGCCGCGGTTGCTCGCCTGGAGTGACGCCGACCGGAACGCCTTCCTGAAACGTCGCGCGTCGTATCTCATCTACCGGTAGCCCTCCTTGGGCGAACGGCGTGAGGATCAGCGCTCGATTACCTTGAGGTCCTTCGGGAGGGAGAGCTTCAGCTTGTCGCGCTTGTCGCGGGGAATGGTCAGGGTCGCCGGGTCCCCGTCGCTGACGAATCGCTCGGACGGGTTCTTCGCGAAGTAGTCCAGCCAGTACGCCAGGTCCTTCTCCACGGCCTGGATCCGCGGCAGGTGCATCGGATCGAAGTTCCGCGCGAACGGTGACGGCGCGGCACCGCCCGCGACCATGAGGATCGCATCGGTGCGATACGTGGTGCCCTTCGCGCTGCCTTCCTGCACCCACCCGAGGTTCTTCGGATAGACGCCGAGCGGGAGCGCGAGCGTGCGCAGCTTGTAGTCCGGCACGTGGCGCTGCACCCACACCTGCGCCTCGGCGACCTGCGCGCGCACCGTCGCCTCGTCGTACTTGCCGAGGTTCGCGTGCCAGAGCGTATGGTTGCCGATCTCGTAGCCCTGCTTCACCAGGAACTGCAGCTTGCGGCCCTCGTGCTCGGGCTGGTTGAAGAGCTTGTTCGGCTTGCTGGCGCCGGGCAGCACGAAGAACGTCGCCGCGCGCCCGAAGTCCGGCTTCTCCTTGATGAACGCCTCGAGGATGCCGACGCCGCACTTCGGATCGATCTCGAAGCCCCCGTTCTTCGCGACGTACTGGAACTGGCCGGGCGAGGAGTCGTCGAACGTCAGCACGACCGGCGTGGTGCCGGCGGGCACCGTGATCCTGCCGTCGATCAGCGCGTTCAGGCTCTGCAGCCGATAGCCGCGCGCGTAGAGCGTCTCGAGGTCGCGCCGGAAGTTCTCGGGCGTGCGCGTCCAGCGCTCTTCGGGGGAGTCGATCTTGTGGTACTCGAGCACCATCACGCGCCCGAGCTCGTTGGGAGGCAGGCCCTGCGCCGGCGCAGTGAAGGGAGTCAGGAGCGCGAACGCGAGGCCCAGGAGCGTCCGGCGCATCACTTCGCGGCCAGCGTGCCCTTCTGCTGAAGCGCCGCGCCTGTGTAGTCGTTGCGCGGGTTCCACAGCATCCAGCCCGTGCCGCCGCCGTCGTCCGAGCCCTTGATCTGGGCGCGGATCTCGCTGACGCCGAAGATGCGCTTGTCGAACGCGTAGTCCTTGAAGTCCTGGAGCCACGGGCGCACCTTCACCGGCGCGGTGCCCGAGCGCTTCTTCGTGAGGCGCACGCTCTCGTGGACGACCTGGTACGGGTTCTCGACGGGATTGCGATAGCCCGGGATGCCCTTGTGGTAGCCCGAGGGATAGACCATCGGGCAGAAGTAATCGAGGTGCGGCGCGAGCTCTTCCACGCGCTGCCCGATGTCCGTGTCGTTCTCGTTGAACGCGGTGTAGCCGAAGACGTCCGCGGCGACGAAGGCGCCGGTGGGCCCGAGCTCCTTGCGCGCCTTCTCGAGGAACGCGGCGATGGTCGGCAGCCGCGTCTCCTTGCTGTTCGGCTTCGCGTACTTCGCGGCGGAGAGCTTGCCGTCGGTCGGGAAGCGCACGTAGTCGAACTGCACCTCGTCGAAGCCCTTGCGCACCGCTTCCTTCGCGAGCGCGATCTTGTAGTCCCACACCTCTTCGCGGAACGGATCGGCCCACGCGAGCTTCTCGTTGTCGATCCACGGCTTGCCCGTGCGCGCGTCCATGACCGCCAGGTCCGGGCGCGCGGTGGCGAGCACGTTGTCCTTGAACGTCACGATGCGCGCGATCGTGTAGATGCCACGCGCCTTCAGCTCCGCCATCAGCGCGTCGAACTCCTTGTAGACCGCCGGGCCCTGCGCGCCCACGGCCGCGACCATCGGCACCTCGGACTTGTAGAGGAGCCAGCTCCGGTCGCCCTGGACGTCGATGACGACGGCGTTCAGCTCGGTCTTCGCGACGAGGTCGAGCACGCGCGTGCGGATGCCGCGGTCGAGCACGCCGTAGTAGGTGAGGTAGGCGGCCTTGATCGCGCGCGGCTTCAGCACGACCTCGAGCGGCTCCTTGCGCGGGGTCAGCGTGACCTTCTCGTAGCCCGAGAGCTTGACGACGATCGAGCCCGTCGGCTTCGTGAGCGCGAACGTGCCGTCGGCGTCGGTGAAGATCTCCCTGCCCGCGTTCACCACGCCCACCCGCGCGAGCGGCTGCTTCTGCGCATCCACGACGCGCCCGGTCACGCGCTCCGGCCACGCGGCCTCGGCCGGCTGCGGGGCCACCGCCGGCTGCGGCGGCGCCGTCATCGCCGGCTCCCCGGGGGTGGCGAGGGCCGATTCCGCCGCCATCGGCGGGGATGCCGTGGGGGTCGCGACCACCGAGGCGATCATCTGGGGCTGCTGGCGGGCCATCGCACGCGGAGCGCGCGAGACCAGGACGCCGTAGCCGACCAAGGCCACGATGACAACGGTCAGACCGATGCTGAGGATGCGACGGTGAGGAGCCACTCGCGAGAGAAATTTTTGCATCATCACGGTTCGACGATAAGTTGACGGCGCAAAGCGCGCCAAGGATTTTGTTTCACACTAGAATCATCGGCCGATGGACTCATTACAATTAGCCTGCCGGACGGCGTCAAGCCGTCGTTTCGACGTGAATGGTCTCGCGCTGCACGCCCTCGAATGGCCCGCTCCCGGCGCGCCGGGTCTCTGTTTCCTGCACGGCGGCTCGGCTCACAGTCACTGGTTTGACGCGGTGATAGGGCGGTTCATCGGCCGCTATCACGTCTTGGCGCTCGATCAGCGCGGTCACGGCGCGAGCACGTGGCCCTCGCCGCCGGCCTATGCGACCGAGGACTTCGTATCCGACCTCGTTGGTGTCATGAAGGCCCTCGGATGGGAAAAGATGACCCTCGTCGGGCACTCGATGGGCGGGGCGAACTCGATGGGGCTCGCCTCGTGGCATCCGGAGCGGGTGGAGCGCCTCGTGATCGTGGATTCCCGGCCCTCGATTCCCGCGGAGCGCCTCGGGACGATGCACGAGCGCGGCAAGCGTGCGCTCCTGACCCCGCGCCGCCACCCGACACCCGAGTCGGCGGTGGCGTCCTTTCGCCTGCTGCCTCGCGAAACGGTGGCGGCGCCCGAGCTGCTGGCCCACGTCGCGCGGGCGGGGATCGCGGAGCGCGAGGGCGGCTGGAGCTACCGCTTCGATCCCGCCGCCAACGGCTCCCGCCGGCCGCATGACATGTGGCCACACCTGTCAAAGATCGCCGCGCCGACCCTGATCGTGCGCGCGGCGCGGAGCCCGGTGCTGACGGGCGAGATGGCGGAGAGGATGCTGGGACTGATTCCGGACGTGCGGCTGGTCGAGGTGGCCGACGCCTACCACCACGTCACGCTCGACCAGCCCGCGCGCTTCGTCCGGGCGGTCGAAAGCTTCCTGCTCTAACCCGAAGTTCCACGCCCTTGAGGGCGTAAGGCCGCGAGCTGTTTGACGACGGTGTCCGCCGACGCCCGGATGTTTTGGCTACAGGGCGAGCGAGACGCCGAGCAGATCGAGGGCGCGCTGCTGAAGCGTGGTGGGCGTCGTGATCTTGTCGAACGCGATCGCCCCGTGTGATTTCAGGCGCACGCGATCCTTCACGATCGTCCCCAAATGGCGAAGGAGCGACTGGAAGCTGTGGACGGGCGCGCCGTCATCGGTCCGCTTCAGCAGCGCTTTGACCTTCGCCCGTGGCGACCGCTGGGCGGGAGCGACCACCGAGCGGCGCTCCGCCTCGCCGGCCGCTGGATCATCGTCGTCGAAGAGGATCGGAGCGAGGGCGCGCCGCAGGTGCCACTCGACGTAGTAGGCCAACATGCAGAGGAACACGTGGGCCCGGACGCGATCGGGCGCGCGGTGATAAATGGGCCGGACGTTGAGGTCGACGGTCTTGAGGCTCCGGAAGGCGCGCTCGACGGTGGCGAGCCGCTTATAACTGCGCACCACCTCCGCCGTGGGCAGCCGCTCCGCCGCCACGCTCGTCCGGAGGACATAGACGCCGTCGCGCGCGGCCTCCTGGGCAATGGCGGCCTCGTCGCGCACGGCGCGGAAGCTGGTGTCGGTGATCTCGAGGGTGAAGTGCTTGCCCATCTTGCGCCGCCCGAGCACTTTGCCGACCCGGAGCGCGATGCGCGCGTGCCCGCGGAGCGGCCGCGTGGCCCGCTGCGTGGCGGTGGCGATCGCGGTGAGGTCGCGCTCGGTGGCCGCGAGCAACTCCCGACGCTTGCGGGCGCGCTCCTCGGCCAGGAGCGGGTTCTTGCACACGATGAGTCGCTCCCCGGGGTAGTCCGGATGCGTGATCTCCGCCCAATCCTGCTGATCGAAGAGTGAGAGCTGCAGGGTGCCGCCCGCCGCCAGGGCTTGAAGGGCTGGGGCCCGCAGCGCGGTGATCCAGTCGAGCCCCGCGAGGGGCCGCAGATCCTCTCGCCGCCGCGCCTCCGTGAGCATGCCGCGATCCCCGACCAGCACGACGCGCGGGATGGCAAAGCGTTCGCGGAGCTTCTTGATCTGCGCGGCCACGGGCGTGGGGTCGCCGGTGTTGCCCTCGAACACTTCGACGGCGACAGGGCAGCCGTCGCCGTTCGTGAGGAGCCCGAAGACGATCTGCACCCTGTCGCGACGGCCCTCGCGCGGGTGGCCGAACTTCGCCAGGGGACACTTGCGGCCCGCGAAGGACGTCGAGGTGACGTCGTACAGGACGAGCCCGCCGTCGGTCAGATGCCGACGAGCCAAGGCCTGTTCCACGCGCGCTTGCCGGGCGACAAGCCAATCCAGCGCGCCGTAGAGCGCCTCCTCATCGGCGTCCCCGACGCCCACGCTCTCGCCGAGCGATGACTCCGAAGTCTCGGCGGCCAGCGCTCGGGCGGTGGCGAGCGTGGAACACGGGGCGAGCACTCGGGCGGCCACCATCGCCTCGACGAGATCGCGTTCGCGGGTGCGCGGGGCCGCCAGCAGGGCCGGCACGCCAAGCTTCCGCATGGTGCCCACGACGGCGGCGACGTGCCCGTGCGGGCGAGAGCGCATGATGTCGAAGGCGTCGTCGGGCGCGACGAGCGCATCGCCGCGCACCGCGCGGCGAATGAGCTCAATCGTCGCGGACGGTAGCCGCGACAGATTCCCCAGCGTTTCGTGTTTGACCTGGTCGCCGTCGCGATACGTGCGGCGCAGGAGGTAATAGCGATACTGCCGGCGGCCGTGGGTGCGGGTGATCTCGGCCACATGGCAGGCGCCGGACGAGCGCGGCATGCGAGCACCGTGCGCCGCGCGCGGCTGAGGGGCAAGAATGATCTTGGCTACATCATCCCGGGCGTTATTACGCGTCTAGAGACGGGACCTCACGCCGAGGTGCAGCTTTCATCTTGGCTACGATTGCCTACGCGGGATGGTGACTTTCCAACACGGTGACGCGGACTTATGCTGCACGGCCGACGGGAACTTCGGACTAATTTAATTTAGCGGAACGCTTCGGGGAACTCGCGGAGACCCGACAGCACGGCGAGCGGCGCCGCCTGGCCCAGGCCGCACAGCGACGCGAGCTGGATCACTTCCGACAGCGCGGCGACCTGCGGCGCGTCGAGTGCCCCGTCCAGCAGCCCGAGCAGGCGCGTCGTTCCCTCGCGGCACGGCGTGCACTTGCCGCAGGACTCGCGGGCGTTGAACGCGAGCAGCGTGCGCACGGCGTCGCGCACCGACGCGCCTTCCTCCAGCGCGACGACACCGCCGGTGCCGGGATTCACGCGGCCGCGCGGAATCAGCGGCTCGTCGAAATCGCGCGGCGGCACGACGCTGCCGGAAGGACCGCCGACGACAGCGGCGGCGATCGGACGTCCGTCACTCGGGCCTCCGCCGAGCGTGTCGATCAGCGTCCGCAGCGTGCACCCCGCCTCGAGCTCGACGACGCCGGGCCGCCGGAGGTGACCCGACAAGCCGAAGAGCTTGGTGCCGTGGCCGCCGCCCAGTCCCGCGAACCACGCGCCGCCGCGCTCGACGATCGGCGGCACCGCGCAGAGCGTCTCCACGTTGTTGATGATCGTCGGCTTGCCGTAGAGGCCGGCTTCGGCGGGGAACGGCGGACGGGTCCGCGGCATCGCGCGCCGGCCTTCGATCGATTCGAGCAGCGCGGTCTCCTCGCCGAGCACGAAGCCGCCGAGGCCGCGCCGGAGCTGGATGTCGAGACTGAAGCTGCTGCCGAGGATCGCGTCGCCGGCCAATCCCCATTCGCGCGCCTGCCCGACCGCGCGCTCGAGCCGCTCGGCCGCGAGGTCGGCCTCGCCGTGGATATAAAGGATGGCGCGCGAGGCGCCGACCGCGTACGCGGCGAGCAGCAGTCCTTCGAGGAGCCGGTGCGGATCGCCTTCCATCAAATGGCGATCCTTGAAGATGCCCGGCTCGCCCTCCTCGCCGTTGACGACGACGTACTTCGGGCTGCCGGCCGCGTCGCGGCACGTGCGCCACTTCACGGCGGCCGGGAAGTACGCGCCGCCGCGTCCCGCGAGCCCGGCCGCGCGCACCTCCTCGATCACGCGCTCCGGGTCGCCGTGGTTCAGCACGTCGGCGAACGTGGCGTAGGTGCCGTGGCGGATCGCGTCGGCGATGTCGTTCGGATCCGCGATGCCGCACCGGTCGAGCAGGACGCGCCGCTGCACCGCGAGCATCGCCGCCGCGGTCTCGCTGCGGGCCACGGGTGCGTTCGCGCGGAGCGCGTTGAGCAGCGACGTCACCGCGTCGCCCCGCACGTGGGCGACCGTGAGCCGCGGCGCGCCGTCGCGCAGCACCTCGACCGACGGCGCGGCCCAGCACAGCCCGTTGCACCCCGCGGCGGCGACGGTGAACGGCAAGCCGCGCGCGCGCACTTCCTCGCGCAGCGTCGCGTACGCCTCCGCCGCGCCGACCGCGAGCCCGCAGCTG